>JGI12420J12819_1000313_pt1 | contig 29767 bp, 29 predicted proteins | sample Passage237A_FD_12819 | JGI IMG/M metagenome (IMG submission 12819) | reverse complement strand
AAGCCCGTGCTGGTGCTGTGCGTCATCCTGCAAGGGCTTTCGACGTCCGTGCTGGTCGCGTCCATGGTCATGTGGGCCATCCGCCACGCCCCCGGCTCCACGGACACCGCGAATGGCATCTACGCCACCGCCTTCTCGGCAGGCAACGCGAGCGGCTCACTCGGCGGTTCCGCCCTGCTCGCCGCTGCCGGCGCCGCGTGGCTCCCCGTCGCCTCTCTCGTGGTCTCGATCGCCGCAGCCACCCTGGTGTGGACCATGCGCGGCGCCTCAATGCGGGGACTGCGCATGCGCCGCCGTGTGGAATCGCCCACACGCCCCGCCAGCCGCTAGGGGCACCGGTTCGGAGATTGGTACCCTCACGTGTCGGCACGTGCGTGTCGTCACTGAGGAGGCATCGTGGGGGCACGCGCGTACGTAGCAGGCGTCTTGGCAGTGGGAATGGCCCTCGCGGCCGTCCCCGCCGCGGCGGACCAAGACCCGGAGATCCTCACCATCGAGGGCACGGTCACTCTCCTGGCCGAAGCTACGAACACCCCCGCAGTCCTCGTCACCGAGTCTGGCGACACCTACCCGATCGAGGGATCGCGCATCGAGTCGCTCGACCCGGGCGACCTGGTGCGCGCCACGATCCTCGAGTCCGACACCAGCACCGAACCTCACACTCTGCTGTCCTCGAGCATCATCGCCGAGGCGCCGCCGGCTCAGACCGGCGCCAAGTCCTACGGCAAGGTGCGCCAGCTCGACATCGCGGTGAACATCAATTCCAACACGGGCTACACCCAGCCGAGCAACTCGCAGATTCAGACGTGGGTGCAGCAGGTCAGTGACTACTGGGTGGCTAACACGGGCGGCGCCTTCGGCGGCTTCAACGTCCGCAAGATCGTGCGCTACTCGTCCTCCCTCAAGTGCAACTCCGCTGACGACTTCGCTTGGGCCAATGAGGCCGCCAAAAAGGTCCAGTCCGGTCGCACGTGGGACTACTACGTGAAGGATTGGACCTCGGGCAACGTGGAGCACCTGCTGATGTTCGGCGAGTGCCGCAACGACGCCAAGGCCGCCGTCGGCACCCTGGGCAATGGACTGGACTGGGGCGGCTGGATGGTCGTCCAGGACGACCTCGTCGGCTCTGCCGCGGGCCGCTCGGCAACGCCCTTCGTCGTCGCGCATGAGCTGGGACACAACCTGGGCCTTGAGCATGCGAACGGCATGAAGACCTCCGGCTGCACCATCAACGTCGGCCTGTTCTCCGAGGTCGCGAACTGCCCCCAGCTGCCCTATGAGGACCGCCACTCGGTGATGGGCATCGGCATCCCCAATGTCACGATCCCCAAGCTCGACATCTACCGTCGCGACTGGCTTGGCACGCTCGACACGAACGAGATCGCGAATGTCACGGGCGTGGTCAACAACAACTACACCTTGAGTCCGGTGGGCGGCACTGGCCTCAAGGGTGTCAAGATCACCTCCGGCAGCGCGGTCTACTACGTCGAGTTCCGCCACCCCACCACTGACGCGAACACCTTCGCGGCCCAGCAGGGCCAGCTGCCCGTGGTGCGCGTAGTGAAGGTCAACAACGGCACCAGCCCCGATCGCAGCCAGACCACCTTCGTGCCCACCCGCTACTCGACGCATTCGAAGGTCTACGGCCCTGGCCTGTTCGCCAATGAGTTCTTCATCTCGGACAACGGCCGGCTGATGATCACGGTGGGCAGCGTGGGAGCAACGGCCACGATCAATGTGCGCACCCTCGCCTCCGGCTCCACGTTCTCCACTATTTCCATTCCTGCGCCCACGCTCGGCGCGGCGGTGGTGGGCACTCCGGTGGCCCCCACCATCGGCACCACCACGCCATCCGACGTCGGCTTGATCTACGACTGGTACGTGGGAGGCACTCGCGTTGCCGGCGGCTCCACGTACACACCCAAGTCCGCCGACGTCGGCAAGTCGCTCAAGGTGACCGTGACGGCGGCCCGCTCCGGCTACCTGCCCAAGCAGGTGACCTCGGCAGCCGTCACTGTGGGCGCCGCGAACCCCTCACTGAGCGCGATCCCGGCGGTGGGCAAGGCCATCAAGGTGACGCCTTCAGCGACCGTTCCGTCGGGCGCGACAGTCACCTATCAGTGGAAGCTCAACGGCACCAACATCTCTGGCGCCACCACCAACACCTACACGCCGACGCTGTCGGACCTGGGCAAGACCCTCAGCGTCCAAGTGTCGGCCACGTGGGCACTCGGTTCCCTTTCGCAGAGCTCGTTCGGGATGGTGGTTGAGCCGGGCACGATGACCTCGACGCTCGCCCCCGTCATCAGCGGCACCATGAAGGTGGGCCAGACCCTCACCGCGAGCGCGGGAGCCACCGCGCCCATCGCAGAGACCGTCTCGTATCAGTGGCGTGCGGATGGCAAGGCCATCCCCGGTGCCACCGATCCCACGTGGGTGATCACCAAGAAGTACTACGGCAGCTCGATCACCATTGCGGTGACCTCTACCGCGTACGGCTACAAGGCGTTCACCAAGTCCTCCGCGGGCCGCGTCGTGACCTCCGGCGGCGCGATGACCATCAAGTCGCCCAAGCTGTCCGGCACAGCTCGCGTGGGCACCAAGCTCACTCCCAACGTTGGCGAGTTCGTGGCCGGCGCCAAGGTGAGCTATCAGTGGCTGCTCAACGGCAAGGCCATCAAGGGCGCTACGGGCAAGACCTACACACCCAAGGCGTCGCAACTGGGCAAGAAGATCTCGCTCAAGGTCACCGCCAAGCACTCTCGCCTCAAAACGGTCACCAAGACCACGAGCGCACTCAAGATCGCCAAGGGCACACTCACCGCGCCCACGCCCACGATCTCCGGCTCCGCGGTAGTGGGCAAGAAGCTCACGGCGAAGGTCGGCACGTGGACCTCTGGCACCAAGCTCACCTACAAGTGGTACGCGAACGGCAAGGCCATCAAGGGCGCCACGGGCAAGTCCTTCACGGTCAAGAGCGCTCAGGCGGGCAAGAAGATCACGGTCAAGGTGACGGGCAAGAAGACCGCCTACACCACCAAGACCAAGACCTCCCCGAGCCTCGGCGTCCTCAAGACGGCCACCCCCAAGATCACCGGCACCACAAAGGTGGGCAGCACCCTCACGGTCAGCCGCGGCACCTGGACCACGGGCACCACATTCACGTATCAGTGGTACGCGGACGGCATCGCGATCCCCGGTGCCACGGAACCAACACTCCTGCTAACAGAGGCTGAAGGCGGCGTTCCCATCACCGTGAAGGTCAAGGGAGTGAAGACCGGTTGGACCACTGTGACCAAGACGTCGGCCGCCACCAAGCCCGTCGCCTACGTGTAGCTGCGGTGCGAACCCGGCCATAGCGTCGGGCATGCCCCTCAAGCCATTACGCTTGCGCCAAGAGTTCCAACCATGGCCGCAAAGGAGCAGCGATGAGCAACGAGCAGGTGGTGTACACCCTCGACCCCGACGAGCAGGTAACGCACTGGTACAACATCATGGCGGACCTGCCAACACCTCCCCCGCCGCCGCTGCACCCCGGCACGCGCGAGCCCGTGGGGCCGGAGGATCTGGCGCCGCTGTTCCCCATGGAGCTGATCCTGCAGGAGGTTTCGCAGGAGCGGTACATCGAGATCCCGGAGCCGGTTCTTGAGGTGTACGCCCAGTACCGCCCGTCGCCGCTGTATAGGGCCCGACGCTGGGAAGAGAAGCTCGGCACCACGGCCAGGATTTACTACAAGTACGAGGGCGTTTCCCCGGCTGGGTCGCACAAGGTCAACACCGCGGTGCCCCAGGTGTACTACAACGTGAAGAACGGCATCCGCCGCCTTACCACCGAGACCGGCGCGGGCCAGTGGGGCACCGCGCTGAGCTATGCGTGCTCGCTGTTCGATGCCGAGTGCGAGGTGTGGCAGGTGGGCGTCTCGTACGACGGCAAGCCGCAGCGTCGGACGCTCATTGAGGTGTTCGGCGGCAAGGTGCACCGCTCCCCCTCTCGCCTCACAGAGGCTGGCAAGGCGTTCCCTGAGGGTCACCCCGGCTCGCTGGGAATCGCGATCTCCGAGGCGGTCGAGGTGGCCGCGCAGGATCCCGAGGCGAAGTACGCCCTTGGCTCCGTGCTGAACCACGTGCTGCTGCACCAGACGGTCATCGGCGAAGAGGCGCTCAAGCAGCTCGCCAAGGCTGGCGAGGGTGCGCCGGACGTGGTGCTCGGCTGCGCTGGCGGTGGCTCCAACTTCGCGGGCCTCGCCTTCCCGTTCCTGCGTGAGAACCTCACGAACGGTGCGGGCACTCGGATCGTGGCCGTCGAGCCCGCCTCGTGCCCCACGATCACGCGAGGCGAGTACCGCTACGACTTTGGCGACACCGCGGGCATGACGCCGCTCATGAAGATGCACACGCTGGGCCACGACTTTGTGCCGTCACCCATTCACGCGGGCGGCCTGCGCTACCACGGCATGGCGCCGCTGGTCTCGCACGCGGTGCATGAGGGACTCATTGGGGCTGTGGCGCTGCCGCAGAACGAGTGCTTCGAGGCTGGCGTGGAGTTCGCTCGCACGCAGGGCATCGTTCCCGCGCCCGAGTCCTCGCACGCTCTTGCTCAGGCTCGCCGCGAGGCGCTCGAGGCCAAGGAGACTGGCGAGGAGCGGGTCATCGTGATCGGCCTGTCTGGTCACGGCCTGCTCGAGCTTGGCGCGTACGAGCAGTTCCTCAGCGGCTCGCTGTCTGACGACGCGCTGTCCGAGGAGGCGCTGACCGAGTCGCTCGCGGGAGTGCCGCAGGTCTAGTCGACATAAGAAAGCGCGCCGCACCGGGCAGTGAACCTGGTGCGGCGCGCTTCTTTGTTGCTGCTGGCTAGAACTTGTCCGGCAGGTCTTCCTTAGTGAAGGTGATGTTCAGGTAGCCAAGTTCGTGCGCCTTCTTGGTGAGGTAACCGGCGGCGGCGTCCCTTCCGTAGATGCGGCGGGTCTGGTTCGCCTGCTTGCGCGTCGACTCTGACTGCAGCACGTGGCCCAGCGCCTCAAGCGCCGTGGCATCGAGCACGGGAGTGGGCGCGGGCTTCGCGGCCTCCTCCTCAACCGGCGCGGCACCCACCGCGACCTGCGTGGTGGCGACTCGCTCACGAAGGTCCGCGATGTCAAGGTGCACCCAGGCGAGACCGTGAGCCAGGTGCTGGCTAATGCCCAGCACGGCCCAAAACGGCACCGTCGCGAGGACACCTGCAATGAGGCCCACAAAGAAGAATCCCGTGTTGAACACGGATTCTTCGACATACTCGTTGTCGATCCAGGAGCCGTCAATCGTGGCGTTGAGGTTTCCCAGAACGATCCCTGTTCCCACGGCCTGGATAAGGGTCCAGGCAAGGAGTAGGTACGCGTAGAAGCGAGTGGTTCGGAATGTCAAAGGCAGCGCAGTCATGCGGGGGATGTTAGCGGGCCATCTGCCTTCTGACCAGGTATTTCGAAAGGTTTCGATATCCTGCGCGGGAAATTCTTAGCCGCGGTCCAGTTCCAACAGCCGACGCTCCTGCCGCCGGTAGTCCGCAATGCTTATTTCTGCTCGTGAGACGGCGGCGAGGTAGTTCTTGAGTTCCGCGTCCAGGTCCGGGTCATTGAGAACAGGGAAATAGCTGCCGTGGAAGAGGAAGACTTCCGCCAATGCTGACCAGCCGGGGACGTCGCGAGCATCCGTGATGGCGCCCACCGCCTGGAACCCTGCGGGAGTTGGCTGGAGGCCGGAGTCGATGTCCGCGCGCAGGCCCGCAGCGTGGAGGTCATCCGCGATGACGTCAGAGCGGCGCCAGCCCATCCCCGCGTTGTCGTAGGGGTACCTGGAGCCGTGGCGCGCATCCCGGGACAGGTACGGCAGCAGGTCCGCAAATTGATCGTCGAACTCGGGGCGAGGCTTTGCTGCCCGGCGAGACTTCAGGTTCAGCCACGCCTGCTCTGGCGTAACGCGACCGGAGGCGACCTGAGCGACTGCTTCACGCAGAGCGTCGTCCGGTATCTCCTCCCCCAAGGTCACGTGTTCGCTGGCCATGACCCCATCATGCCGCGCGTCACTCGCCGATGAGCCGAATGCTGTCCTCTGCCTGCTCCAGGAGTCGCGGCATTACCAGACGATGAAAGTCCGGCACGTACTCGCTGTCCTCAGTGATGGAGAACTGCGCGAGCGCTTCAACACGATCCGCGAGCGCCTCCTCGTGGCGGCCCAACTCCTCGAGCGCGTTGCTGCGGCCGTGCGCGAAGATCCCGCGGTACAGCGGCTGGTCTATGGGCTCACCCTTATGCGCGTCCAGGTGCGCGATCGCCTCCGTATAGATCTCGAGCGCCAGCGCAGGCTCGCGCATGTACATGAGGTACGTGGCGTAGTTGCTGAAGGCCATGTCCATGACCTCATGGGCGTCATGTCCCAAGTCAAAGCGAGCAAGGCCGTCGCGCATGACGTCCACCGCCGCCTTGAAGTGCGGCATGGCGTCCTCGACGCGGTCCTCGCTGCAGTACCAGCCCGCGCAGTAGTTGTGCTGGTTCGCGAGCTTCACGACCAGTTGGGGGTCATCGGCTGCGTTGAGCCGCTGCAGCCGCGCGAGTTCAGGGAACGGCTCCCTCACCTGCTCTGGGATCTTTGAGTCATCCATGGGCCCCACGCTATGGCTGGGGTGTGACATCGCGTGCCGCTCAGGCTCGGCTCACGCAAGACCCCTGATACATGACAAAATCACAGTGTTTTCCTGGGGTTCACAGTACGGAAACTCGGGGCGATGTCCCGGAAATCCGGCACCCAGCGGAGCGCGCGGCCGTAATTGTCCTTGTTCTTGACCAAAGACGAATTGGGGACTTTCACCTTCTTACCCAGCACCAGCTTCTTCATCTTGCTGGTCGAAGTCTTGTCGCCACACTTGCCCTTCTCGGGAGTGTCATACCCAATCAGTCGGACGACCGCGTCGTTCGCGAGTTTGAAAGTGTCGCCATCGATCACCTTGACCACTCGTGAGGTGAAAGACGAGCCTGCCGGCAGCTCGCTGGCCGTCGCAGACGGGGCGACGACAAACGCCGCGCCCACCAGGGCGACGACAGCTGCGGCTATACGACCGCGAACGCGCATAGAAGGGTCCAGACACTAGATGTCGCGCCTAGGTTAGGGGTCACCGCTCGGGTTCGTCGCGCGTCTCTGAGTGGGGTATGTCACGTTGAACGGGAACGGGCGAATTTGGCGAGGGTCTCATCGCTAGCATCTGGAGTATCCAGACTGAGGAGCAAACATGGAACAGATCAAGGCGGTACCCGAGCTAGACGAAGCCATCGCGGTTGTCACTGAACCAGAGCAGCTCTCGCGAACAGACGCAGCCCAGCTTGCTGCCCAGTACTTCCTCGGCGCGGGTGGCCGCGCGTTTTCGGGAGCGGCGTTTGAGCACATCGGTCACCCGTGGAGCCAGCCATCGACCGCGAACTTGATCACGCCGTCAGACCTACTTGCCCTCGGGACCCTGATGGTCCCACTGGACCACCTGGCCGCTGTTGATCTCCTGACACCTGAGTTTCAGACCCGCGCCACTGCGTTGCTCGAAGTGATCCCGCTGACCTCGTCAATCGGGGACTCGAATGCGCCGGACCTGCTCTCCGACGACGGCGCAGCGAGCCAACTTTATGAACTCATCAAGACAGTCGACCGCATGGGAAAAACTCGCGCATCTAAGCTACTCGCGCGCAAACGCCCGGGCCTAATACCCATCCGCGACGAGAACGTTGAGCAAGCGCTTGGCGCAAAGTCCTTGCACGCCTGGTGGAAGCCGTTCCACCAGTGGGCCAATGAGTCACGGGACGCCGACGGGCATTCCTATCTTGACCTTGCTCAAGCGATCCACTCGGTCGTCGGCCTAGGGGCGCTAGTGACCCCGCTGCGAACGCTCGACGCCGTTCTTTGGCGACTGGGCGCGCGCGATTCTCAGAAGTAGCAGGCTCTCCGCTAGCGCACATCTGCGACGACGCCAGCCGCAGTGCGTGCGGCGACAAGGTCTTGGTACACGCTCTGCAAGGTAGCGAATGCGTCCTCGGCCAGTCGGCCGGTGTGCGCGCCCGCCTCGACCACATTCGCCAAGATGGCTGCTTGCCGCATCACGGCCTCGCTGGAGGCGGCAAGCGCGTCAGCTATGTTGCCGGGATCCTCATCCGCAAAGTCGAGCAAGATCCTCGAGAGTCCACTTAGCAGATACACGAGGTCTTGTTGGATTTGACTCTCGGCGTCGACGAGCAATTCGGCCCGCCGCAGGTGTGCCACGGCTTCTCTTGCGTTGGCTACCCGGGTTCGCCAGGTAGTGCGCACGTCGGCGCCGAGCCAAGTTTTGTTCAGTTCCCAGGCGGCCGCAACATGAGCCGCGATAGCTTCGTCCGTCGTCCCCTCGGACGCCCCTGCGACAGTTCGCGCCCCCGGCTGGGGGTCGATGCGCACGATCCACCCAGCAGATCGAGCTTCGATCACCAAGAGTCTTCGGGTTCTCACAAGCGCCACTAGGCGCTTCAGTGCACGCCTCAAGTCGTAGTCGCTTCGGTCGGTCTCTGACCACAAGTCCGAGACAACACCTACCTGAAGTTCAACCATCTCACGCGACGACGCGAGCGCTTCCTGGAGGAGGTCTGGTTCTCCGAGTGGCAAGTCGACTAAGCGACTTGGGGCCTGTTCGATGAAGGTCAACACGACGTTCTCGAGCATCATTGCGAGCTCTTCGGGAGCACGTCTCGGCGCGTTCGGTCGCGACAGCGCGAGACGCATGGACCCGACGGCATTGCGCCGCAGCCACCGTACGCGGCTGCGCCGGAGGCGCTCGGTGAGCCCCGCCGCCTCCTTCGACTGCTGCCAAGCCCATCTTGCGTCGTCGCGATAGTCGCCGCCCGCTGCCGAAGAGGCCGGTTGGGCGTCATGATCTGACACGTTCATGCGCCGAGAGTAGGCGGCGGGTCAGACATGGGCCGTGGCCAAGGGCAGGCAGTGCGGGGCCGCGCCGCGGTGACGGCAAGGTTGTGGCGACCGGCTCCAAGATCAAGAAGGTGTCGAAGTCCTCGACCAAGGCGCAGACGGCCAAAGTGCCCATCAAGCTCACGGCGGCTCGGGCCAAGGTCCTCAAGCCGAAGTGAACTGAGGTGTGACGGGACTGAGGGCGGGGCCCCGCGGTACCTATCGCATGGCCGTTAGTTGAAGTAGGGAAAGTAGTTTCAGAGGCGACAGGCCGCCCAGGGCCTACGAGGAAATTTCCCGCGCCTCGGCAACGAATGTCGAGAGGGGCAGCACAGACGGTGCGAGCAGTTTGTTCTTCGAAAACTCCTTCAAGCGCGACGAATCATCGGGCACGAAGAACTTGTGACCCTGAGCGGCCAAGGTCCGAACTTTGTCCTCAGTCAGATCGCGGTCGTAAGTAATCAAGTGCCACACTCCATGAATCTTATGCTTCAAGAAGGCGTTGGTGTCCGCCGACGAAACTTGCTTCCATCTCTCCCGCAGAGTCCGCTTACATGAGACTCCCAGCGTCCAGCCATTCTTGCATTTCAACCATCGATCAACTTCGATATCCGCTTGAAAGTGGTCGGGAGCATTTCCCGATGGCAAGGAAAAGTGGTCCAGAATGACCTGAGTCACGCTCTCAAGGCTATTCCCCGCGCGTCCCTTACGTTTCTGCCCGAGTCGACGCTCCAGTTCCTGAAGAAAGGCGGACTCAACTAGGCTGACATCTTTATCGTCCACGATGCCTGCGCGGCCAATGTCCCTCTTCAGATCAAGTAGTGCGTCTGCCACAATGAGTCGTTCCGCCTTCAAACAGCCGTTCGTACCCAAGATGTCCCAATACTGCACGACATCGTTCACTCCCGCGGGACCTTGGGCAGCGAGCAGCGCCTTGGACTCAACCTTGGCGAAAGCCTCGTCACTCGAGGGTGCCGAATTCACGGCCGCCTCGAGACGTGGCAATACGTGGCTGACGGTGAAACTCAGGACCTCCAGTCGATGTCTGTTGGTCATTGACTCCGCGAGTTCGCTCGCAAGGCGCGCGGTTGCCTCTCGACGCGCTGAGACCTTCGCGCCCGGCGGGGTTCCCAAGATGTTCCGAATGCCCGCGGCGAAATGGGCCGCTTGTGCTGCGCGGCCCCCTTCCAGGGCAATGGCGCTTGCCGCAAGGCTAGTTACGCTCGCTATATCGTTCGGGTTCTTGGCAACCGCTCCATATCGATCGCCGTTAACGAAGGCGCGTGACAGGAAATACACAAGCTCCCAGTCTGACTCGACGGGCTCGGGGATCACCGCCAATCACCGCCCTCAAGACGCTTGCGGGCCATCTCACAGTACTCGGAACTGGCGTCGATACCGACGTAGTTCCTTCCTAGTCGCTTAGCGGCGACCGCGGTCGTGCCACTGCCCACGAAGGGATCGAGCACGACGGTTGCGTTCGTTGACGACACCACGCGCTCGGCCAGTTCGAGTGGGAAGGGAGCCGGATGCGGATTGTTGAGGTCCTGGCCAAACTCCCAAACATCTCCGAGCGCATTCGCCTTCGGTGCGAGCCTAAAGTTCGGCTTCGCAATCATGTAGATCACTTCATATGTTGGCAAGAAGTAGCCCGGGTTGAAGTTAATGCCACCCTTGCGTCGCCAGATGATGACCTGTCGCACCGGAAAGCCATCAGTGATATCGCTGCGATCTTGCAACCGACCGTTCTGTACGCGCCACTTGTGATTATAGAAGATCGCGCCGTCGTCCTTCAACAGGCGTAGCATTTCGACGAGACAATCACGCTGCCAAGCAACGTACTCATCGTGGGGGAGATTGTCGTCGTGATCGGTATATCCGTCGAGCAAGGCAGCTCGTGCCCATTTCCCACCGCGCCCGTCCTTCATACCATTGCCAGTCGAGTTTCGAAGGTTGTAAGGGGGCGAGGTGAATATGAGATCGATAGATTCGCTGGGCATGCGACGCATGACATCCAGGCTGTCGCCACAAATAATAGAATCGATCGGTACGCGTCGCTCTTCTGCGCCAACCGTGGTCGCGACCTCAGCGGCCCGTTGCGTGGTCGTGTCTGTCATGAGGACATCCAATCATCTGGAACTGACAAACCGCGCGATTGGCTTGCGCCATGCTTCGCCCCGCGAGATATGCGTTCCCAGGCTACTCGAGCGAGTGGGGCCCTGCACGCAACTCGCGACATCCCCCTCGACGCAGACAAAGACCGTCGGGCGGTCGGACGGACAGACCGCGAACGGCGACTCCTCGCTACCTAGCACGTACGCTCCCCGACGTAGTCGCAGGCGCCCGGGATCATAATCCCGCGTCCTAACGCGTGCGCCACCTTGATCTCCGCCTGCACGGGCGACACCCCCGCGGCGCCCCGCGGAATGTGCCACCGCCACCGACGGGGTCCGCGACTCGGCCGCCAGAAAGTGCAGAAACGCCACCTGCTTTCGGCGCGCAAGAGAGTCATGGCGTCGGCCGCCTCTGCCCCTGCGAAGTCCGTGTGCGGGACGTCCTTGGAAGGCCATCGATGAGTTGCAACTCTCCGCAACATTCCGCGCCGGAACCTCCACCCTGCAGCGAAACGACCACATGCCCAGCGTCGGGCGTTGGATCGAGCGCGCCGACTATGCCCAGCCACATGCCCGCGTCGTGCGGCCGCTACAGCAAGTCGGTCGTCCCACCCCGCGAACCGTAGCTCCTACCCCCACCGAATCTCATCAAACGGACCGTACTGGTCGCCGGAACCATAGCGTCGGGCCGCGAGCGCGAGCTTGCCCAGGTCCGCGAGCGACCACACCACGCCCTCGCCGCCCCACCCGTGGATGCGACGCTGCCAGCCCGCGGGGATCGCGTCGGCGCCGCACAGCGCGCCCGGGAGCGCGCCGGTGATCGCGGCGACCGTGTCCGTGTCGCCGTCCGAGTTAATCGCCTCCCCCAGCGACAGCCAAAAACCAGCCGCTGCTACCGCAACCGCTTCATCACGTCGTTGGCCCCACGCCCAAAGTAGTCGTGGAGTGTCATGAACTCGGCGAAGAGCTTCTCGTACGCGTGTTGCGCCTCTGGCCGCGGCTGGTACAGCACCTCGTCGGTCGAGGCCATTGCGTCTACGGCGGCCTCGATGGTGTCATGTCCACCGGCCACGGCTCCCGCAGCCACCGTCCCGAAGATTGCCGCGCCCAGCGCGGCGCCGTACAGCGTTTGCGAGGCGCGCACGGGGCGGCCCATGACATCGGCGTACATCTGCATGAGCATCGGCGATTTCCGCGAGATGCCCCCAGTGATCACGATCTCTCGCACCGGCACCCCGGAAGTGACAAGCGTGTCGACCACCACTCGCATCCCATACGCCGCGCTCTCGAGGAGGGCGTGGTACAGATCGACCGCTGTGGTGCCCAGCGTGTAACCAACTACGGCACCAGATAGGGCGCCGTCCACCAGCACACTGCGGTTGCCGTTCCACCAGTCGAGAGCCATGAGGCCGCTGCCGCCCGGCGCGTAGTCCGCGGCAAGGGCCTGAAGATGAGTGTGGATGTCAACGCCCTGCTTGGCCGCTTCCTCCGTATAGGACGCGGGCACCGCATGCTTCACGCACCACGCGAGCATGTCTCCCACTGCTGCCTGGCCCGCTTCATAGCCCACATAGCCAGGGAGAATGCCGTTCTTGATGGCTCCGGAGACGCCGGGTACCACGTGGAAGTCCGGATCCATCACGAGCGTGCACACTGATGTGCCGACAATGGCGACCACGGCGCCCGGACCGGTGACACCCACCGCGGGCGCACACGCATATGCGTCAGAGTTCGCCACCGCAACCACTGTGCCTGGGTTCAGACCTGTGAGTTCCGCGCCCGCTCTCGTGAGTCGCCCAGCCAGCGAACCCGCGTCGAGGTACGGGCCAGGAAGCTTTCCACCGACGCCCACCAGGCCTTTATCCAAGCCGCGCCAGAAGTCGTCTCCCGGCATCCCGTCCTGAGCTGACCACAGCGCCTTGTAGCCGGCAAGCGCGCTGCTTCGCGCCCGCGATCCGGTGAGGTGACGGATCACCCAATCCCCTGCCTCGATGAACTCGGTGGCCGATTCATACACCTCCGGAGCCTCGCGCAGGGTCTGCCAGATCTTGGGGAACATCCACTCGGATGACACCTTGCCGCCGTAGCGAGCAAGCCACGATTCGGCCCGACGCTGCGCATGCTCTGTGATGCGGGTCGCCAGATCTTGCGCTGAGTGATGCTTCCAGAGTTTCACGTAGGCGTGAGGGTTGTCGGCGAACTCGTCCAGGAGGCACAGCGGGGTGTCGCTGTCCGACAGCGGCAGGACGGTGCACGCCGTGAAGTCGATGCTCAGCGCAATGACGGCCGATGGATCCACTGCAGACGACTGCAGCATGTGGGGAATCACGAAGTTCAATACGTCGAGGTAGTCCTGGGGGTGCTGAAGTGCCCAGTCGGGGGGCAGCGGTGTCCCAGATGGCAACTGCTCGCTCATGACTCCGTGGGGGTAATCCAGCGCGCTCGTGGCCACGATGTCGCCGGTCTCGACATTGACAAGCACGCCACGTCCGGAGAGCGTGCCAAAGTCCACACCAATGGAAAAGCGAGTCACAGTTATCGACTTCCTCCCAGCTCCCAGGGGGTCCGCCATCGGCGAACCCCCTGGTATGTGCGCGGGTATTGCTAGAGGTTAACCCACGTGTTGCCAGCCAGCTGGCTGTCGACGCAGGCGTTGAAGAACCGCACACCAGCGACGCCCATGTCGAGCGTGGGGTAACCGTAGGTGTGCTCGGGAGCGAGCGTGCCCGCTCGGTGGTCGGCAATGGCATCCGTGAACGCCGAGTAGATGTTCGAGAACGCCTCGGTCAAGCCCTCCGGGTGTCCCTTGGGCGTACGCAGGTACTTCATCGACTCGGGCGACGAGTACGAGCTGCCGCGAGACAGGATCTGCATGGGCTTGTCGCGAAGGCGAAGCACCAGGTAGTTGTTGTTCTCCTGCCAGAACTCGATCGAGCCCTGGTCGCCCAGCAGCATGCACTTGAACGCGTTGTCGTATCCAACGGCCACCTGGCTGCCCCAGAAGAATCCAGAGGCGCCGTTTTCGTACTTGGTGATGACCTGGAAGTTGTTGTCCAGCATCGTTCCGGAGCCCACGGCCTCAAGGTTCGCCAACACGGAGGTGATCTTGAGCCCGGTGACGTAGTGCACCCAGTTCTCCATGTGGGAGCCGATGTCGCCAATGGCGGCGCCACGACCAGAGAGTTCAGGGATGGAACGCCACGTCTTGTTCTCTTCGGTCTCCTGCTCCAGGGCGTCGACCAGCCAGTCCTGGGGGTACTCGACCACGACGGTGCGCAGGTTGCCGATCACACCGGACTCGTACAGCGCACGCGCCTCTCGCGACATCGCGTGGCCCGTGAACGTGTGCATGAGGCTGAACAGTGCACCAGTGCGCGCCTTGATGGCCTGCAGCTCCTCGCCCTCTTCAGGGGTCAGGCACAGCGGCTTCTCGCACGCGACGTGAATGCCCTTCTCGAGGAAGGCCTTGGATGCAGGGAAGTGGAAGGCGTTGGGCGTGGTGATGTCGACAAAGTCGATGCCGTCCTCGCGCGCAGCCTCTCGCTCCGCCATCTCCTCTGCCGAGGCGTAGATGCGGTCTTCAGCGATGCCCAGTTCGCGCCCGATCCTCGCCGACTTCTCCGGGTCGTGCGAGAACACACCCGCGACGAGGTCTGCGTTGCCGTTGAGCCTGATCGCATTGCGGTGGAGTTCTCCAACGCTGGTGGGATCGCCACCGCCAACCATGCCCCAACGGAACTTCTGTGGTGCCTGTGACATGTCCTGTCCTTTCTAGTTTTCTCGCTGGCCGGAGTCTCGGCCGTTCAGTCGATGACCCACCGCACCGCCGGGGTGAACTACACCGAACCAACTGGGGTCGAATCCATTGCGACGCATCAGCGCGATCGCGATGCCGTCCATCAGCGCGGCAACAGACAGCGTGCTTGCCGTCGCGAGCATGTTGTGCGGATCCGGTTCACCGTCCACCTCGACGGTGAGCACCAGGTCTGCCGCGCGACCGATGGTGGAGTCCGCCACTCCGGTGACCGCGATCACGGTGGCACCAAGGTGGGCAAGAGCAGGCAGGATTCCCATAAGTTCTGCGGTCTCGCCCCCCTTCGAGACCAGGAACACCACGTCGCCCTTCTTGACGGCACCGAGGCCGCCGTGTGGAGCGTCGGCCGGATTGAGGTACGTAGCGGGGCACCCCACACAACTGAAGGTGTGCGCAATCTTGCGTGCCGCAACGCCCGACGTTCCGCACCCCATCGCGTACACCCGGCCTTCGAGCGTGAGCAGCAGGTCGACCACCCGGGACACCGAATCCCAGTCGAGCCTGCCCTCGAGAGCCCAGATAGCGTCGGCCTCTGCCCGCAAAACGGCGCCGATGTCGTCGCGAAGTTCTGCCATGCCGTCAGCGCTGGCCATAGTAGGCGTCCTTGCCGAACTTGCGCTCGTAATGGCGCTCCATGAGGTCGTGGCCAATCTGCGGCTCCGCGCCCTCACCTAGCGCCGCAGTGCGGTAGGCCTGGGCAGCCACGTACTCGAGGACGACCGCGTTGTGGAGTGCATCGAGCGGCGAGTTACCCCACACGAATGGGCCGTGGAAGCGCACAAGTGCGGCTCGCATGACCTGCGGATCGCGATCGCGGAACGCCTCCACGATCACCTGACCAGTCTTCTGTTCGTAGTCGTCGCCCAACTCCTCGGCGCCCATGAGGCGAGTGCACGGCACCGGACCGGGGAAGTAGTCCGCGTGGGTGGTGCCATAGCAAGGGATGTCGCTGCCCAACTGGGCCCAAACCGTCGCGTAGGGAGAGTGTGTGTGCACCACTCCCCTGATGCCAGGGAAGTTGCGATAGAGCTCAAGATGAACTGGCAGGTCAGTGGAGGGCTTCGCTGTTCCCTCCACCGGGCGACCGTCGAGGTCCACGACCGCTAGATCGTCCACCGTCATACTGTCGTACTCAACGCCACTGCCCTTGATGACCACGTAGCCGGTCTCAGGATCCAGGCCAGAAGCGTTGCCCCACGTGAGGACCGCCAGGCCCGAGGTGCTCACGCCAACATTGGCCGCGAGCACCTCGCGCTTCAGTGCGTCGAGGCCGGAACGCAGTTCTGTGTGTGCTTGCACGGGTTATCGCACCGCCATCGAAGCGGACGAGCGCGACTGGATCTGCGAGAACGCGACGGCTCCCACCAAGATCAGTCCCTTGATGACCTGCTGCACGTAGTCGCTGACGTTGTTCATGATCATGCCCGTGGACAGGGTGCCCATGATGAGCACACCAACCACTACGAGCCACAAGCGGCCCTTGCCACCGGTGATCGCGACACCGCCAAGCACCACTGCCGTGATGGCATCGAGTTCGTAGCCACCGCCGGCGCTCGGCTGGCCGCTGTTGGTGCGCGCGAGCAGCAGCAGGCCGCCCACCGCCGCAAGCAATCCGCTGGCCGCAAACACCGCGTACTTGATCCGCACCACTGGCAAGCCGGAAAGACGGCTCGCTTCTTCGTTGCCGCCCACTCCGTAGATCTGGCGACCGAACTTCGACTTCGCCAAGGCCACGGCAAAGATCACGAAGATCAAGAGGAACAGCAGACCGGGAATGGGGATGCCAAGGATCGACTTCTGGGCGAGCATCTTGAAGTTCGGGTCGATGTTGTACACCGGGGTGCCGCCAGACAGCAGATAGGCGATGCCTCGAAGCGCCGTCATCACCGCAAGGGTGCCGATCAGCGAGGGCACTCGCAGCGTCGTCAGGGAGAACGCATTGAACACGCCAGCAAGCACACCGATGACCAGGCCCACGATCACTGCGACCAGGACGGGTGCGCCACCAGCCATCAGCATCGCTGCCGAGACGCTGACCACGCCAGCGATAGCGCCCACCGACAGGTCAATGCTGCCCAGCAGCATCACGCAGCTCATACCTACCGCGAGGACACCGATCACGGCGACCTGGCTGAGGATGGTGGTGAGCGTGGTGGTGGTGAGGAAGTTGGGCGAACTCAGCGAGAACGCCGTCACCAAGATGATCAGCACCACCACGATGCCGTACTCAAAGACGAGTCCGGTGATCCGTTCTCTCGTCAAGCCCTTCATTCTGTTCCGCCTTTCAACGTCAACATCGATGACGCGTGCTCAAGTACTTTTTCCTGGGTCGCTTCTTCGCGAGACATGTGCTCGACAAGGTGGCCGTCGCTCATCACCGCGACGCGATCCGACATTCCCAACAGTTCCGGCATGTCCGAGCTGATGAGCAGAATCGCCTTGCCTTCATCAGCCAGTTGGCGCATGAGCGTGTAGATCTCGTGCTTGGCCCCAACGTCAATGCCCCGTGTGGGTTCGTCGAAGATGATGACGTCACAGTCACGAGCGAGGATCTTCGCCACGACCACCTTCTGCTGGTTGCCGCCAGAGAGGGTTGACACAGGGTTGTCTGGGCTGGCCGTGCGAATACCAAGTTGGTTCGCGAAGCGGTCGTAGTACGCATTTTCGCGACGCCCGCTCACCAGAGCGCCGAGTGCAGAGATGTTGTCGAGCACCGTGAGAACTACGTTGCGCTTGACGCTCAGCGACATCACCACGCCTTGGTGCTTGCGGTCTTCAGGGACCAGACCCACACCGGCGGCGAGAGCCGCCCGAGCTGAGCCTGGGCGGTAGGTCTTCCCGTGCAGTTCCATCGAGCCTTCGTCCACCTGGTCCTCACCGATGAGGACATGAGCGAGCTCCGTCCGGCCGGCGCCGATGAGGCCGCCAAAGCCCAAGATCTCGCCTTCATGCAGGGTGAAGCTCACGCCGTGGAGGTGCTCGTTCACGAGGTTGTCGACGCGTAGCACTTCCTGTCCTGGAGCGCGGCCCGCCGGTGGGTACGACTCGGCGAGCTCACGGCCCACCATGAGGGAAATCAGATCGCTGCGCGTCACGTCCGCAGTGCGTCGTGTGGCTGTCACCTTGCCGTCACACAACACGGTGACGTCGTCACACAGGTCGAAGACTTCCTCGAGGCGGTGTGAGATGTACAAGATGGCCGTGCCTGCATCGCGTAGACGGCGAACGATGTTGTAGAAGACCTTGGTTTCGGCGAGGGTCAGCGACGCCGTGGGTTCATCCATGATCACGATGCGCGCATTGGTCGACACCGCCTTGAGGATCTCGACGATCTGCTGCTGGGCCACGCCCAGGCTCTCGACCCTCGCGTCTGGCGAGATGTCGACGCCCATGTCTTCACACAGTTGACGGGTCTGTTCGCGCATCGTGGCGAAGTCACAGAAACCCGCCTTGGAAGGCTCACGCCCGAAGAAGATGTTCTCCGCGACCGTCAGGAAGGGAACCAGGCTGAACTCCTGGTAGATCGCGCGGATGCCCTGGGCGATTGCCTCGCGCGGAGTGAACGAGTGGTGGACCTCGCCGTCGATCGTGATGGAGCCGCCCGTTGGCGTGATGGCTCCAGACAGGATCTTCACGAGAGTGGACTTGCCTGCGCCGTTCTCCCCACACAGCGCGTGAACGCTGCCGGCGCGGACGGAGAATGTCGCGTCATCGAGAGCGCGAAATGACCCGTAGTCCTTGGTTAGGTGCTGAAGTTCCAACATGTGGTGGGCACTGCCTCTTCGGTAGGTAGGGAATAGGTGGGGGAGGCCGGCCGGGGGCAGCCGACCTCCCCCTTGTCAGGGACGAGTTACTTGCCCGCGAGGGCCTCGGCCTGCGTGTACGGCGTCATCTTGAGCGGCACACGCTCCTGCTCCGAGGGCAGACCCTCCTTGAGCTGGCGCAGAGCCATCTCCACCGCGGCGTAACCGGCGGCGTAGGGCTCGAGGTCAACCGTGGCACGGTAGATGCTGTCGGGGATCGAGATGTAGTTCAGAGCCTCGTCCGTCTTGTCACCAGAGAAGATGCCACGGTCAGCAGCCGTCGCGAGTCCGGCGTTCTCAAAGGCCTGGTAGGCGCCGATGCCACCGGAGTCGTTTGCCGCGATCACCACGTTGAGGTCCGGGTACTGGAGAAGCAGGTTCTGCGTCACGTCCAGACCAAGGTCAGGCGTGTTGGCGTGCTGGCGGGCGACGATCTTGACGTCAGGCAGCTGCTCCTTGATGGTCTGCTCAATGCCGTCACCGCGTGCGATCGACGACTCGATGTTCTCCTCGCCCAGGATCGCGACGGTGCCCTTGCCGTCCAGGTTCTCCTTGATCCACTCAACAGCGTTCGTGGCGATGATCTTGCCGTAAGCGAGGTCGTCGAGGTAGAGCGCTCCGGTGGAAGCCTCTGCGGTCTGCGCCACCGTGATGCTCGCAACGCCGTTGTTCTTGCCGTCGCTCAGCACCGTGCTGAGCGCCGTGCCGTCAATGGGGTTGGAGATGATGGCGTTGTTGCCACCGTTGATCGCGTTCTGAATGTCAGTGATCTGCTTGTCAACATCGCTCTCGCCGTTGAGCGAGGTGCAGGTCAGGCCGAAGTCAGCGCATGCTGCCTCGAAGCCGTCCTTAACTGCAGACACCCACGGGTTGGCAAGCTCAGAGCCGGAGAATGCCATGCGGAACGTCGCGTTGTCGCCGCCACCGGTCGAGGCGGAGGGCTTGGCCTCGCCCGAACCGGTGGACGTGCACGCCGCGAGCATCAGGACAGCCGCCGCCGCGGCTGCCGAACGATAGAGGAACGATTTCTTCATTGATCTCTCCCTTGAGATGAGGTGGTGGTCGTGAGGAGGCCGGATCGGGTAAACCCGGCGCTCATCGTCGTCCCGACAAACTGTCGACGCATTGCTTGCTCTGGACGGATGGGGTGACTGCTACCCAGCGCTGCTCACTCATTTGTGGGCCTCGATTGCCGCGAGCGACTTCTCGCCGTTGGGCCCGTAGATATCGCGATCACGCGTTGTCATCGCCATATAGAGGGTGTCGATGATGGCGTGCTCGGCGATGCGCCGTGCGATCTCATCGTGGGTAGGGGTCAAGTCTGTGGTTGCGGTGTAGAGCGAGATGTCGGCCAGGCGTCCCAGGCGGCTCTTCTCGTTGTGAATCAGCGCGATGATCGTGGCGCCGTTGTCCTTGGCAAGCCGCACGGCGTTGACTAGCAGGCGGCTCTGTCCGGAGAAGGACACCGCTACGACAACATCGGATGAGTCTGTGAGGCTCGCAGTGGCCAACATCAGGGCGGTGTCGCTGTACGCGGTCGAAGCCTTGCCCACGCGCGCGAACTTCATCTGCGCGGCTTGGCATACGAGAAAGGCGTCACCAATGCCCATGAAGTGCAGATTGCGTGCACCACGAATGGCTTCGAGCGCGCGCGTGTAGTCGTCGGTGTACAGCGCCAGAGTGTCGGTCAGCGTGTCCGTGTAGTTGCGCACCACCTTGGTGAACACCGTGTGGATGTCGTCGCTGGCAGACACTCGGTACACGCCGGGTCCACCTGGCGGCTCTTCAGAACTCCGCAGCAGCTCCACGAACTCTGCGTATCCGTCCGTGCCGATGCGCCGGCAGAACCGGATGACTGACGAGTCGGAGGAGTTTGCGCGTTCGGCATACTCAGCGAGCGTGAGGTCAGCCGCCTCTTTACCCAGATCGAACAGGACGTCTGCAGCCCCGCGCTCGGCCTTGGGCAGGGAGGCGTAGACGAAGCGCGCTTTCACGAAGATGTCGTTGTCTCGCTTGGACATCGTGCTCCCTTTCCTCAGTTGCGGGAACCGCCGCTCTCGAGACCTCTCGCGAGCGCCGCACCGCGCTTCAACTTCACATTAGAGATATGAAACTGAAGTGTCAACTCGATCCGGGGGTGACGCGCGCTGTGGCCGCGGGGCGTGATTGACCTCCTCTTGGAGGACTTCCGCGCAACCCTGGGAAGGTGGCACAACAAGCTACCTTGTTTGCCTAGGGCGCATTTTACCTGGCGTTTTAGACGATCATGGCAGTAGATGGCCACCAAGTCGTTGGACGCGAACCTCGCGTCATGGATCGCGATCCGGCGCCCGAGCGGCGCTTGGCGACACCATCGGTTATCAAACCGTTACTTCACCTAATCGTTTCGGTTCTGAAGTGTGTGCCGACATCGCGCAGGTGATGTTGAGGGGTAAAGCAGGCCCAGAAGATCAACGTGGGGGGCGCTAAGGCATCGGCCTCCCGCGCGCCGAATAGGGGATCCCCTACTCCCACCGAATATCGTCAAACGGTCCGTACTGGTCGCCGGAACCATAGCGTCGGGCCGCGAGCGCGAGCTTGCCCAGATCCGTGAGCGACCACACCACGCCCTCACCGCCCCACCCGTGGATGCGGCGCTGCCAACCCAGGGGGATAGCGTCGGCGCCGCAGAGGGCGCCCGCGAGCGCGCCGGTGATCGCGGCGACCGTGTCCGTATCGCCGCCCGAGTTGATCGCCTCCTGCAGCGACAGCCGGAACGCCTGGGGCGTCGCAGTGGCCGGGTCAGTGACGTCGATGCCCCCGCGATGCAGCGCCGACCACGCCGCCTGCAACGCGTGCACCACCCACCCATTCTTGGGAAAGTCCTGCGGCCTGCCCGACGCTGCCTCGGCTAGGCGCGCACGCCAGGTTTCGCGTCGCTCGCCGGGGATGTGGTTGAGGGCGGCGTCCGGGTTGGCGGCGCCGTAAGTGACGGCCTGGTGGATCATGACTGACCACAAAACGCAGGCGTCGCCCGTTTCGGGGTCGAAGTGGGTCCAGCTGCTTTGCTCGCGAGCGCTGAGCGCATAGGCGAGAGCGCGTTCCGGGTTGATGAGGCCGCTGGGCGCGATGCCCCAGCCGATTCCCCACGGCGCGGTGCGCATGAGCGAGCCGTTTCCGCCGGAGCGGCCTGTTGCTTCGTGGTGGGCCCGGGCGGCGCGAGCGGCGTCGTCGTTGGTGGAGTCCGGGCCGAGCATGCCGAGGACTGCCCGGGTCTGGTTGCCGGCGTCCTTTGCCTTGAGTGCCCACTGCCGCCATGCCTGGACTACCTCGTTGCTGTTCCAGTTGCGTGCAGAGGCACGGCGGACGAGCTCGGGGATCATCATGGCGGTGTCGTCGGTCCACTCCCCTGGCGCCCAGTTGAGGTCACCGCCTCCGACGAGGTCGTCTTCTGTGCCTGGGAGGGTGATGTTGGCTGGTGGGTGGAACTCGTAGGGGGCGCCCAGGGCGTCGCCGCAGGCCGCGCCCATGATTGCGCCGGCGGCGCGGCGGTGCTGGGCTGCCGATGCTGGGTCAGTCATCACTGGATAAGCGCGCGCAGCTGCTCGGCCGTGAGCATCCGACTTCTGTCCGCCGTGCCGTCGGTGAACGAAATGCCCTCGCCTTCAAGGACCGCTCGAGGATCGCGCGTGTCCGCAGGGTCCGCCCACGAGAAGCCACGCGCTATTGAGCCGTTGAACTTGAGAACCCGGTGGGCATTGGGGCATTCACGGCACTGAGTGATGTGCTGGCCGAGTGGCTGCGGAGAAGTTCCCACCGCCTCCGCCAGCACCCCATAACTCGTCCAGAATCCGGCCGGCATGCGCGCGAGGATCGAGTGCATCACAGTCCAATCGAACGACTCGCGTGGTGTCTCGCGCGCACCGGTGTGGAGCGCGCGAAGATCTGCCAACTTGCGCTTGTCGGGAAGGAGCCACCAGTGCCAGCCGTTCGTGGCGCGACCCTGCAGGTGCTTGCCAGCGCCCGATGGCGACTCAAACACCTGGCCGTCGAGCAGCAGCCCGCCCTGGGGGGTTACGACGGCCTGGACGTCATTGAATTGAACCGATGCAGGTCGGAGGACAGTGCCAGGCTGGAGCAAGCCAGCACGAACAAGGTCCTTCAACTCGACCCAGTCCGAAGTCTTCGCTTGTGGATCGATAACCTCGCCAATGTGTCCAGCTGGCACGGGCCATATGGCAAGGATCTCGTCAATGAGTCGCGCAGTGCGCGCATCAATCGCGTCTTCGCCCCACTCTCCCTCGCCACAGTCTTGAAGCAGCCGGCTGTTGAGCAGCAACGTGTCGTACTTCCGTAGTTCATGACGCTTCTCGAGCCACGGCCCGTTGGACACCTTGGAGTTCAGGGGCCCCGTGAGCAGAGTCAAGTTGCCCAGCCGGTGCACTCGCGAAGCGCGCTCCATTTCCTGCTCTGCAGTCGCCACCGCCCACGTATCCTGCCACTTCTGCGGGAGTACGTGCTCAATGGGGTAGTTGAGGCGTGGCACTTGGGGTTGTGACGTTTCAGCCCGGTAGCGGTTCTCGATGGCCTCTAGAATCGATCGCAGACGCCCTCGCTTGAAGCGCCGGTAAGCAGCCTCCGTGGCCAACGTGGTTCGAACTTCCTCATCGCCCGGCCAGTAAGTGCTCGTGACATTGAGACGCGAGAGGTGGGAACTTATCCGGGAGACGATGTCGTCATCGCGAGCATCGGCATGTGCGCGGATGACGTCGGCCAGCACGCGGCCCAGGTCCGAGCCGGGCAGCCTCAACAGCAGCCTGCGCATGACCCAGCTTTCACACACGCTCACGACTGCGTCTATTGTGTGCGGCGAAAGAGCGCGCGCGGGCTCATGGAGCCAGATGAGCAGGGGTTTAAGGACCTCAGTATCACTCGCCGCCATCCGGTAGACGCACATCTCGACCCTTGAAAGCTGTCGAGTAGAGTCCTCGACGGCCCTGGTCCAGGCCTCGTAACGGTCCGCGTGGTACTTAATCTCCTTGAGAATCTCCGTCATCGGTGCGCCGGAATCGTGCTCGACCCACCACTTGAACCGCGTAAACGTGGACTGCAGGCCAATCGACTCGCCTGTCTTCGCCACGAGCCATTGGTTAAAGAAGAGTGAACTCCGGCTCACTAGGTAGCGTCCGACGCTGACCTCGGTCTCCCAGTACTTCTGCTCGAACGGCCAGTCAGTCGCATAGGCCTTGCGGCTATCCGCGCCCTCCAGCTCTAGTCGTTGGAAAACGAAATTCTTGATGAGGTCCGCTGCCGTCAGAGGAGTGCCGCGTGCGTTCAGCGTCTCGAAGATCTCCTGTGAGTTCTCCGATGGCGTGAGGTTGATCGCGACTAGCTGGAGTCCGGTCGTGAGTGCGCCGACCAGGGCTCTGGCGGCGGGTTCTTGCTCGGTTGGCGGAAGAGGACGCAACCAGCCTGCCACCTCATTCGAGAAGAACTGGTGAGCGAGCACGATCTTGCTGGATGCGTTGCGCAAGGTGCCGTAGTCCACCGGCGCCTCCGCGGACATCACTTCCTCGAAGGCTGCACGATCTCGGTTGGTGTGACGGATCTTCAGCGCGGAGTCTGATTCTTCGCTGAAGTAGGCCTGGTTGTGGGTGAGGGTTCCCAACTGACCGCTAAGCGAAGCGTGTCCCAGTTCGTCGAGCACGGCCGCGGTCGCGTCCATGAGCAGTTGCAGCGTCGTAAGGCGCTGCTGCCCGTCGATTACGTTGCTCGCGGTGATTGATCCGAGTTGCGCGTCTTGGGCCTGAACCACTACGGCACCCAAGAAGTGGGTGGCGTTGGGGGCTTGATTGCTCAGTCTGAGCTCCGCTACTCGTCGGACGTCCTGCCAGAGCGGTGACCACTGGTCTTCCTCGTCCCATACATACGGACGCTGGAACAACGGTATGACCAACTGTTGCGGCAGGGAGAACACCTGCATGGGCGTGCGGACGTTCGTTTCCATAGGCCAATATTGGCGTGAGATCCCGACTTCGCGCCGAGGCGCGACCCGACTCAAGGCCCTTGTGAGTCAACCCGATAGCCACTGTGTGGACCTGCCGAGGGTGCGGCGCTACCGAAAAGGCGCGATCGACCGGCTCTACGTCGAAGATGCCGAAGGCATCACCTACGGCTGGGCGGATACTGCGACGGGCGAGATTCACGTCCAGGTGCCTGCGAGTGAAGCGCGCATCGAAGCGGCACTCAACGCGTGGGCCAACTCCTACCCCGAAGAAGACTTGGCAGCCCACCCCCCGGGCAGAAGCACCGAACACCTGGCGGCGGCCTGGCAAGCGGAGATCGATGCACTAGAGGACGACCGTCGGACCCTCGATGACATGCTCTCTGAGGCCATCTATCAGCGTGATCAATACGCGAAAGGCCATAGTGGTGAACTCCGGATTGGCTTGCGTCTCAACGCGCTCTACTCGCGTGGATGGGGCATCCTGCACGCCATTCCGCTCTACGACGGCCGTGCCGATATCGACCACATCCTCGTGGGCAGCGGAGGCGTCTGGACAGTCAATGCGAAGGCGCACGGCCCGCTCGACATTCGCGTGATGGGTGACCGCGTCACCGTCGGAAGAAGCTACGTCGACCACGTCCCGTCAGCGCGACATGAGGCGAACGTAGTGAGCCGCATTCTCACCGCGAACGGGTTCAACGTCCGCGTGCAGGGAGCCGTGGCAATCGACCAGGCACCCGGGGCCGGCCTCCACATCATTGAGGCTCCTCCCGACGTGGTGATCGATGACGTGGAGGACGTGGTCAATGCGATAGTGGCTAGCGAAGGCCTCATAGACCAAGACACCGTGAACAGGGTTTTCGCGCTCCTGCGTCACCGCTCTGTCTGGGAGTCGAGCAATTGACGAGCCCTCCGTCATTCAGTCTTCGCCATCGCTAACCACCGCGCTTGGCCTGACGCTTGAGGGCTTTACGGACGTACGCGTTGGGCGACTTTCCATCGCCTCTGCTCTTGAACTCCACCGTGTAACCGGGGTGCGCCTCCAACAGACCCGAGAGTTTCGCGAACCCCCAGGTACGTGAATCGAAGTCTGACGCCAACCTTGAGAGGTTGGACCCCACCGCGCCCATATGCGCCCAACCGTCGTCGCCCGCCGCGGTCTCGACGGCTTCCGCAAGCAGTTTGTCGAGCGCTCGGTCCTTGGAGAAGTTCGGAGTCGGCGCCTCAGCAGTTGTCTCGGGAACCTCACGAAGGTTCTCCACATAGACAAACGTGGTGCATGCCTTCACGAATGGCTTGGGCGTCTTCCGTTGACCAAACCCGTACGCCTTCAGCCCCTGCTCCCGGATGCGGGCGGCAAGACGAGTGAAGTCACTGTCGCTGGAGACTAGACAGAAACCATCGACCGTCCCCGAGTGCAGCAGATCCATCGCGTCGATGATCAGCGCCGAGTCCGTCGAGTTCTTCCCCGTCGTGTACCCAAACTGCTGCATCGGCTGCACCGAATTCTCCAACAGCTTGGCCTTCCAGGGCCTCAGGTGATCGCCGGTCCAGTCGCCATACGCCCGTCTGACTGTCGCGGTCCCATACTTGGCGATCTCAACGAGCAGCACCTCGAGGTCGTTCGCACTCGCATTGTCCGCATCAATCAGCACCGCGAGCCGTGCCTCACCACCAAGTTCCGTCATGTGCTCAACGTAAACCCGTAACCCCGCAGAGCGTGGGGCCGATTCGAAGAATCCCGAAACAGCCAAACGCGCCCGACGCCGTTCGCGCCGCCCCGCGCGGCCACTAACATCGCCAGGGCAGCTATTCCCACGCGGGCTCTTTGGGCACCAACCCCCGGACCTCCCATATGTCTGCCCCGCTCATGCGCGGCTCGATCATCGGGTCCCACCACACCAGTCCCATCTCCTCGGCGATTTCGATCGACCGTGGAATGGTCTGGTAGACGTAGCCGCTCGAGAAGGGCATGCACCACCTACGGCCGCTCGCGTAGGCGTCCGCGGGCGCGTCCTTCCATGGAGAGGCGCTGAAAGCATCCCCCTCCCAGGGCCATTCCTCTCGGATCCGCTCGATGAAAGCTGCAAGCTTGGGTGTGGGCGGTGGCGACGGGTAGCCGCGCTCCTCCATGTCGATGCGATGCTGAATCACAATGCAGTGCTCGAGGCTCGTGGGCACGTCGCCGTCCCATACATAGAAGTTGTATCTCATGAGCCTGACGCTAGATTTCAAGGCCCGGCCGTCACGTCGATTTTCCGGGTCTGTGGATAACGCCCGTTGGTCCCGCCATCCGCGGTTAACTGTGGACAACGCTCAACACCGGACCTAGTCTGGTACCAGATCTAGTACCACTGAGGAGATGCCATGTCGCTCACCGCATCGGAGGCACGTAAGCGTCTCTTCCCGCTCATCGAGCAGGTCAATGCAGACCACACCGCGGTGGGCATCACCTCCCGCAGCGGCGACGCCGTGCTCCTGTCGCGCGATGAGTACGACGCTCTCGTTGAAACCGCCTACCTGTTCCGCTCCCCCGCCAACGCACAACGTCTCCTCGACGCCGATGCCGCGCTTCGTTCTGGATTGGGCACCGTTCAGGAGCTCGACCGGGCGTGAACATCGTCTTCTCACCACACGCGTGGGAGGACTATCGGTACTGGCAGACCCAAGACCGCAAGACGTTGAGCCGCGTGAACTTACTCATCGACGCCATCTGCCGGGATCCCTTCGCGGGAGTAGGCAAACCCGAGCGGTTGCGCCACGGAATCGAAGCGTGGTCACGCCGGATCGATGCCCAGCATCGCCTCGTGTACCGCGTCGAAGGCGAGAATCTGCTGATACTCCAGGCGCGTTACCACTACTAGTTACGCCGACGCTCTAGCCAACCTCCCCAAACGGATACCGCACATCCTCAAACGGCCAATCACTCGACAGCCACGCGGGCACGAACTCAGCCACAGCGTCGGCCACACCACCCGGCGCGTCCGGGACCACCCACCACGACACATCGGCCACCAAACCCTCCCCCGGGTCCTCAGGCGGGTCGATGTAGATGCAGCCCAGCAGCACGCTCTCGTCGCTGGGGAGGATCGCGTAGTTGAAGGACTCGTTGCGCGTCATCTCCGCGGCGGGGCGGGCGAGGTCCTCGCGGTCCGCCTCCGCGCTCATGTCGACGGGCGGCCAGCCCCATGCCTCGCCATATTTGTCCCACAGCATCTCGCGGTTGCCCATGACGGCGGGCATGTCGATGTCGAGGTCGTCGGCGCTGATGGGGCGGATGTGCACGCCGGGAGCCACGTCAACGCGAAGCGGGCGCTGAAACGTCAGCGGCAGCCAGTCGGTCATGCCGCGAGCGTACGCGCTCAACGGTGTGGGATTCGCCCTCGTCGAGCCCGGGTGCGCGCAGCAGGGGTGCATCACATGCCGTAGTTGGCGATGTTGGCGTCGACCATCCAGTCCATGTCCATAGTTCGCGTAGCGAGCTCCGGATCGGATGGCTCAATCATCAAGTAGGTCCGGGCGGGATCACTGCCGTCGTCGTAGTCATCCCACGTGACGTCGACAACAAGCCATTCGCCGTCCACCAGCACCTCGTTCCAGGCATGCCGGCCGGTGGTCGTTCCCTGCGCGGTACCGGTGATGGTGACCGCCTGCAGACCCGCTGTATGGGCGAGGAGTTGGAACGCCTGCGCGTACCCGGCACAGACCGCTGTATGCGCTACCAATATCCCGTAAGCCTCCTGCGACTGCGTCAGGAGCTCCGAGTCGCTTTGCGTGAAGCCCTGGTTGAACGCGTCGAATGACGTGTAGTCGTAGGTCGCATTCCTTGCGATGTAGTCGTGAATCGCAGTCACTTTGTCGCGGGTCGTTGCGGCGCCCGCGATTGAGGGATCGGCCATCGCGTGCTCCACCGCGGCAGCCGTCAGAGCGCGCTTGTTCTCGGCGACAGTGCGCTCGTACGGATACTCAGGTTCGACGACTCCGTCGGGCGAGTAACTCCATCCGAGCGCGAAGACGTAGGGATTCTGTGCCAGCGCCTCACGCATAGCATCGACCACGTCGTCGAACGTGAGGCCCTCTCTGCGGACCCAATACGACACGTCGATGCTCTTGCTGTCCTGGATCATCGAGGCGGCAAGGTACGTGACCAGGTCCGTCGACCCAAACACCGGATAGTCCACTTGCGGCGGCTCGGGTTGACGAGGCGTCGCAACTTCGGAGTACGGCACCCAAGGTGGGAGCACGCCCATATACGAGCCAATGAAGAAGACCACGACCAAGGCGGCGATTGCACCCAGCGTCCGCTTAGCCCAGGGCCGCGTCTTTGCCCGCTCCTTTGGCATGGCCACCGCCGCAGCTGGGACGCGTTCAAGCTTCGAGACCCTGTCCCGCGTGCGCAATGTCCATGCGCGGCCGTTCCAGTACCTCTCGAGGTCCGTGCGCGCGGGATCCGGCAGCCAACCAGCCTCGGGCAGGCGAGGAGTCGCGCGCCGCGGGCGCTCGTCGTATGGCACCGCTCCCCCTTCATACGTCAGAGCCGGACGAGCTCCAAGTTAGCAACGGGGTTCACGGCCACCCAGGTCGAGTGACAAGGTCAACACCGCGGCCTGCCCGACGCTGCCGCTGGCTATGGCGTGTCAGGCTCGCCTTCGCACGGCTCATCGAGCGACGTGGATCCCAGGGTCACGACCGTGTCGACGGGCACGCGGATGCCGGCGATTGGGTCCTGCCAGCAGACCTTCCAGTGCTCGTCGTCGTCCGGGACCCGGCCAGCTTCGGCGGCGTCGACGTGGATCACGGTCAGCAGGCCGGAGTCGTTGAGCGCGGCCTCGGCCTCGAAGGGGCCCATGCTGACCACGTCGATTACGGGCATCAGATCCATCGCCGGGTCAGACGGCGACGGCGCTGCGGCCGACGGCTGCTCTACGGGACCCTGCGAGACCTTTTCCTTCGACGAACCGGTCGCGAAGCAGCCCGAGAGTGCAGTACCCAGCGCAATCGCCCCCACGAGCGCGCCAAACTTCTTCATTGCAGTGTGCGTGGTCATCCTGTTTCCTCAGCTAATCCAGGGACGATGCACAGAATCTAGTGCCTCGCGAGG
>JGI12420J12819_1000305_pt1 | contig 30082 bp, 27 predicted proteins | sample Passage237A_FD_12819 | JGI IMG/M metagenome (IMG submission 12819) | reverse complement strand
TTCTCTTTTATAGAGCTTATTCCAGCAAACTATATTGGTAGGATAGTATTGTTCGTTATACAGTTTTTGAATGTACTTTCCATTAGAAAATACAAAGGTTATAGGGAGGAGTTCTTTAGATCTGATTTCATCATCCTGACTATAGATCTTGGTATAAGAGCACTGAGTAATGTCTGCATTATAGGATGTAGCCAGGTTATACAAAACTTCTATAAAGAGAGGTGATAATATATCTTTACCCTCCACAAAGCTAACATAACTACCAGTTGCCAGATTAATTCCCGTATTTCGGGCTGTGGAAAGACCTTTATTTTCCTGAGAAATTATCTTGATTCTGTTATCACGAGAGGCATACTCTTCACAAATAGCTAAACTACTGTCTGTGCTACCGTCGTTGATGATGATAATGTCCAAATTATCATATGTCTGGGTTAAAACACTTTCAATACATGGTCCAACATACTCCTGAATATTGCATACTGGGATGATTACAGAGATCTTCGGACTCATATTTGAATATCGTGTAGTAGTTAAATTCTATGACTCAATCTCAAAGATATGAATTATTTTGATAGTTTTAAGAAAAAAACAAGCTATATTTTTTGTCTTCTTATACTGATGTATTCAGCTGAATTTATAACATTACCTTTCTAAGGCTAAAAAGAGAGGTGTTATCGGGAGAATTTGAGATACTTGTGAGGGTAGAATGGTCTAAATAAATGGCAAAACATGGAACCAATTCATGCATACTAAATTCTTTACTTAAAGAGGAATCTCACAAATATTGAGTTGGAATCCACAATGCAGAAAATGAAAAAAGCCGGCTCTTCTGAACCGGCTTCGCTCCCCCTGTAGGACTTGAACCTACGACCCCCTGATTAACAGTCAGGTGCTCTAACCAGCTGAGCTAAGGAGGAATTTCTTGTGTTTGGGAGTGCAAAGATAATCAGCTTTCTTTTTTTACAAAATCTTTTCCGGGATTTTCGCCACAAAAACGAAAATTTTTTAGAATTAAATGTAAATCTTTTCTTGTATTATAGTCCATTGCATATTGTTGATCGAGTAAGGCAATAAGCTGGGCATTGGGCTGAAATCCTTTTACAATGTACCAAGGTGGAAGCACACCACTACGTATGTGAGGTAAATGTTTGTTATCTAGGGTATGCACACCATATCCAACCCATGTATATTTGCCTAATAGTACTTGCAAACTATTACGCAATAAACCTAACGGGCTTTTCACAAACCAACACAGAAAAGGAGATAATGCGAGCATGCAAAAGGAAACCCAAAGATCTAATATTCGTTTATTGCGCTTAGAAGCAAATCCTGATAGATTATATCGGATGTCTGCAGTATATAAATCGCCAGCTGTATCACTAGAATTACTGCCTACAAAGCTTCTACTACCTGGCAAATGAATTTTATAATCATAAGCTGCACCGCAGTTTTCCATTTCCGCCATCATTTCTTTATAGCCCAGTTGTTGAATACAAAAAATGACTTCCTGCACCCCTGCAGCTTCGGCCACTGGCTTCATGGTATTGAGAGTACTCAGTGCCCCTGTTTCTGATTCGGGTTGTATAGATACTCTTCCTAGTACTTCTGGAGCAAAAGGGATTTTCCGAAGCATGGATTGTGTTTCCTCAAAACAGGCAGGTTCTGAAACAATAACTGCTTTAACGGGCTGTGCTGTAGATTTTTCTCCAGATATACCTTTACGCGAAAATAACTCTCTCCATAAGATAAGTCCTAAACTGCCTATGGCAGCAGAAAGAAGAAGGAGAGAGTAAGCTGGCTGAGTATTTTCCGATAAACAAAATGTATAGGCAAGACATAGTAATGTACCTACCATCATCCCTCTTAATACACGAGAGGTTCGATAGAATGGATCATATGCTCCGTTTAGATAGAGACTAGTTAGCCAAAGTAGTGTGTATATAGGTAGGGTCAGTAGTTTACTGACGGATGTTTCCACGCCTATTTCAGTGTGTGGTATAAAATAATCTTTGACAACAAATAATGCAGCTAAAAGTAAGATAGCATCAATTAGCGGCATCTTTAGTTTCTGGAAGCAAATTTTGATAACACTCAGCGTAGATTTTACAAAGATGCCAAGGTGTATGAGCAATATGAATATCTGAGCATTCTTTTTGCTGTAATGTTTGCGCACAAACAGCGATAATGCTTCATTGAATATGCGTATATAGGCTAATGTAGCTTTACGTGTACTTTCCCCTTTATAGTGAATGACGGTGACTTTGGGATAATAGATGTTTTGATAACCAGCTTTATAAAGTCTATAACATAAATCGCCATCTTCAAAATACATGAAAAACTGTTCATCAAACGCATACCCCAGTTGCGTTAAAGCAGTTTTGCGAACCATCATACAACAACCTGATAGTACTTCTACTGGAGCTATTTCATGTTCTCCGATATGCACGGCATAATATCGATTGAAAACTTTCGATTTTGGAAAGAGCTTATGCAACCCAGTTCCTTTAAATAGCGCTACAGAAAAAGAAGGGAACGATTTTTTGGAGTCAGGGGCGTATTGCCCTTTTCCGTCAATAAGCCTTGGGCCAATGGATCCTGCTTCAGGGTGTGCATCCATATAGGCGAGTAGGGAGGAGAAAAAATCCTCTGGCACTACTGTGTCTGGGTTTAGAAACAAAATATATTCCCCTTTAGCTATTTCTACGCCCTGGTTATTTGCTTTGGAAAAACCGGTATTACCCCGGTTTTCAATGAGCGTTACACTGGGAAAACGTTCGCGAATATACTTTGGGCTACCATCAGTCGAATTGTTATCTACCACGATAACTTCTCCGGATATACCTTCTAAGGCCCTGTAAACGGCATGCAGACATACTTCCAGAAAATACTTTACATTATAATTGACTATGATTACGGATATGCGCATGCAGTTTAATTCACAATGGTGCAAGTGGTTGCAAATATATAACAGAACATGAATAACGGAAATACTGATAAATATAGATATATGACATGGCCAAAATACATACAAAGCGTAACTTTGCGCTTAATAAAGGTAATAGATTCAAAACCTAAATAAAAACAGAAACATTCCATGAAAAATATTCGTTCCATCACTCAGGATGAGCTAGCCCGGCAATGTAAAGTATGGGGCGAACCTGCTTTCAGGGTAAAGCAGGTATGGGAGTGGATCTGGAAAAAACATGTCGGAAGTATTGAGGCTATGACCAATCTTCCTAAGTCATTAAGAGAAAAACTGGCAGCTTCGTATTTTATTCCCAAAGTGGAAATACATCATAGTCAATATAGTCAGGATGGTACTATCAAAAATCGACTTCGGCTATATGATGGTCATTTTGTAGAAAGTGTATTGATTCCGACAGATAAAAGGATTACGGTTTGTGTCTCTTCACAGGTAGGTTGTTCACTTTCTTGTGCCTTTTGTGCTACGGGATATATGCCTCGAAAACGCAATCTGCAATTTGATGAAATTGTGGATGAGGTTACACTCGCTCAGGAGCAGGCTTTAAAGCATTATGGAAAGGGGATAACGAATATTGTGTTTATGGGCATGGGAGAACCTTTGTTGAATTACCAGAATGTATTGCAATCAATTTCAGTGATTACTGATCCAGAGGGAATGGGTATGAGTCCCAGACGAATTACCGTTTCTACCGCTGGCGTCGCTAAAATGATTCGTAAACTAGGCGATGATGGAGTGAGGTTTAAACTCGCCCTTTCTTTACATGCTGCCAATGATGCGAAACGAAATGAAATCATGCCTATTAATGAAACCAATAACCTAGCCTCATTAGTAGATGCATTAAACTATTTCTACGCAAAAACTAAAAACGAAATTACTTTCGAATACATCTTATTCCGTGGATTTAATGACGGTCCTCAGGATGCAAAGGAACTTATTAAGATATACCGCAGGGTACCTGCCGATTTGGTAAATATCATTGAATATAATCCTATTCAGGATGCAGATTTTCAAAAACCGGATGAGGAAGTGAGCGAACAATTCCTAGCCATGCTTCAGGCTGCTAAAGTAAATGCTCGCCTGCGTCGTAGTAGAGGGAAAGATATTGATGCTGCCTGTGGGCAACTTGCCAATATAGATCATCCTTCTATGGCGAAATCAGATTCCCATGCGTAAATGGATACGAAAAGGCTTTAAGCTGCTTTTTTACCTTTTTGCAGCTTCTGTAATTTATCTTATCCTGTGCAGATGGATATTTCCACCTATTACACTTACTCAAATTGAATCTCTATATCAGGGGCATGGATTAAAACGTAGCTATATCAGCTGGGAGGAAATTCCCTACTCGGTTAAACTAGCTGCGATTGCGAGTGAAGATCAGTTGTTTCCTGTGCATTCTGGGTTTGACTGGAAAGCTCTTGAAAAAAGCCTACAAACAAATCATAAGAATAAGCGGCGACCTCGAGGCTCGGCAGCCAGTACAATTAGTCAACAAACAGCAAAAAATGTATTTCTTTGGCAAGGGAGTGGATGGACTAAATATCTCCGGAAACCATTTGAAGCTATCTATACCCTTGGTATTGAAACATTTTGGGGCAAACAAAGAATTCTGGAGGTATATCTGAATGTAGCAGAAATGGGTCCCGGAATTTATGGAATAGAGGCAGCAGCCCAGACTTATTTTCATAAACCCGCTTCCCAGCTTAGCCAGTATGAGGCGGCAATGATTATAGCTTCCTTACCGAATCCTAAAAAGTTTACCGTAAAACCAGTGAGCAAAAGAGTGCAATGGAGAGCGCCTCAAATCCAAAAGCAAATGTCACTTATTGCTAGCCATCCTCAGGTAAAAATATTGCTTATGGGAGATTGATTTTTTTTATATTATATTTGCATATGTTGCGTGTTTTTCTTTTTGTGTTTTAGGAAAAGAGTGCAAGAGAGCGGCAGGTAATTTTTCTGCCCATTTAAACTGTGTACTGATTCAGCTTCCTTTCCTAGACCGGGCGTTAATGGCTCGTTAATGAGATGCAAAGCGCTGGTTAAACCAGTCTATTTCTTTCCCCTGTTGATAATTCCCCTCCATCTTTGCATCATCAATTCAACAACAACACCCATCAAATTAATATTATGAACTATCAGGCTGCAACCCCCAAGATTATGATTTATCTCAGTCTTTTATCTTCAATCGTTATGGCTGTTACCCTATAGAATAATTAAAGCACCCTCTGGAATAATTAAAGATCATCACCCATGAACAATAAAATCAACCTTTCTCTGACTGCACTAATGGTAAAAACCTATATGGGCATTAGCCTAGCATGGGCAAAGGCAGATGGCTTATACAAACAAACTCGTAAAAATCTGGAATCTAACACTGCAAAGAAAAGTATTCCAGTGGCGAAACTGCACTTACATAACGCATAATAGACTAACTTTTTCTTTATTTATCTATTTCTTTCTTTCTTTTCGTTTTTCGACTATTTATTTCATTTAGGTTTATGCATCCGTAACATGAAACTAAAATTGTTGCGGCTGCAAGCCTAACTATACACCTCTATCGGTTTGTGGTAGAGTAAGATAATCCTAAGACTTTGTTCTGATTTGCCAAATCTATTAACTTCACGCTGGTAAAATTTAAGATTATCATTTGGCCTGTATCAGAAATGTGTGGCTCCCATAATAAGCTGTTTTCCTTCTTAGGGGAAAGAACATAGTTTTGGGTGGCCGGGAGGTTACAATATCAATTCGCGTGAAAGCTGCATTCAACAAAATATACAACGACTTATCTCAGAAAAAATACGCGCCTGTCTATATCGTAGATGGGGAAGAAACTTACTATATTGACAAATTCACACAATTTTTTGAAGAAAATATTCTAAGTCCGGCAGAACGTGATTTTAATCTGCTCATATTATATGGAAAAGAAGTCTCGTGGACTGATGTAGTAAATACGTGCAGACGTATGCCCATGTTTGCAGAAAGACAGGTTGTGATATTAAAAGATGCAGCTCAAATGGACAATCTCAATGAGCTTAGTAACTATGTAAAGCAACCCGTACCATCTACCATTTTACTGATTGAGCATCGTTTTAAAAAAGTGGACGGAAGAAGTGCTCTCATCAAGCTTGTAAAAGAAAAAGGAGTTTATCTGACTTCCGAAAAAATCAAAGATGAACAATTGCCGGAGTGGATTCAGGATTTTGGTAACGAAATCAATTTTGAAATACCTGAAAAGGAGGCTCAGATGCTGGCCACTAACGTGGGTAACGATTTACATAAGCTAGTAAATGAGATTGAAAAAGTAAGAATCAATGCACCTAATGCTACTGTTTTAAGTGCCGACTTAATTCATCGGTACATTGGCATAAGCAAAGACTACAACGTTTTTGATATTCCTAATGCATTAATTGCAGCAAACAAGGAATTGCTTTACCGGATGGTGCATTATTTTACTGCAAATCCCAAAAGTGCTCCCATGCCCCTAGTAATTGGCTCCCTATATAGCTTCTTTAATACTTTGTATCAGGTGCATTCTTTTCATGGAAAAAGAGAGCAAGAAATTGGTCAGAGTTTGAAATTGTATGGAGCCAGGCTGAAGCAAATAATGAATGCGGCCCAAAAGATTTCTTTACCTAAAACAGAACAGTGCATAATGCTTTTAGCCAATTATAACACCAAGTCTGTAGGAATAGGCGTGCCTTCAAATTTAAAAGATGGTGAACTGTTTAAAGAAATGATTGGTAAATTGGAATTTATTATCAATTACTCATCCTAAAAACATTTTAAAATTGAAAAAAAATTACAACATGGCATTGAAAACAACATTCTTTAGTATTTGCTTATTGCTGATTTCTGGTCTGAGCGTGGTGTCAGCTCAAAATACCAAAATAGTTATTGAAACAGATTCCGGACGTATTGTGGTGGCACTGTACGATAATACTCCTCAGCATCGTGATAATATGATTAAGCTGGTTAAAGAAAAATTTTATGATGGCACACTCTTTCATCGCTGCATCCCAGGATTCGTAATTCAGGGAGGAGATCCCACTTCCAAAAATGCAGTACCAGGCCAAATGTTGGGAAATGGAGATTTAGGTTATAAAATTCCAGCAGAAATCAACGAAAGTAATTATCACCATTGGGGAGCACTAGCTATGGCTCGCGACAACAACCCAGAAAAAGCGTCTTCTGCCTGTCAGTTTTACATCGTTACCGGAAAAATAAGTAATGATGGTGAGTTGGATATCCTTGAACAGCGGACCGGTAGAAAATTTACCGAAGCACAACGTCAGGTATATAAAACGAAAGGCGGAGTGCCATTTTTAGATGGCAACTATACTGTTTTTGGAAATGTGCTGGAAGGCATGGATGTAGTTGAAAAGATAGCCAATATGCCAAGAGATCGTGCTGATCGACCCCTTACAGATATTCGCATGAAAAAAGTGTATTTGCTGGAAGGTAAATAATGTATTATACTCATAAATTGCCCGGATGTTGGTATGATTAGTCTATATAACCAGCTATCCGGGCATTTTCTTTGGCTTTTTCAAACGTAAAATAACCAGCGAGAATTATAATTTGATGGATGATAGATTGGACGACTAAACACCAAATGACGCCCAAACTGAGCTCTTTCGCCTGAGAAATAAATAGGTAAGTTAAAAAAACAGATATTTCCCAATTTCCACCCGTAATCACAACTGAAGATCTTAAAAGAGGATATGAAGAATAATGGTAATTTTTCAAAGAATATTTTATAAGTAAGACTTTTTCAACTAACAGAATCAGCAATACAAGCATGATAGCATAGGTGTTTTGGTAATCTCCCAATACGGGCAAAGCGGGAGCATGACGAAGAAATAAATAGACTAACCACCCTGAGAGCAAGCATGCAGGCATCCATGTGAGACTAGTGCATATGCGTAGTACTTGCCGCTTATACCATTGCATATACTGACGCTGCATGTTTTTGGAAAAGCTGTTAGCAATAGGACTAAATCCCATAATGCCAAAACTTTCATGTGCTTTGAGCATAGCTGCTTCTAAACTTAACCTTGGTTCTTCTGTCCAAATTTCCTCGGTTTTACAAGCAAAATGATCTAATATCTCATGAATAACCATCTCATCGGTAAACCCACGTTTTCGAATATAGGCACGTAAAACATCTAATTGTTCAGCGGTGAGCCTAATATTATGTTTAGGAGAGTTTGTCGTTGCATTCATGTATTTAAATGAATTTAGGATTTAAAAGCTTTTGCAGGGTTTCTATGGTGTCCTGAAAAGAATGAATCAGCTGGGAAGATTCTTTCTTACCTTGTGAGGTTAACTTATAGTATTTACGCATTCTGCCCTCTATCTTTTTGTGCTCTGTACTCAAAATGCCTTGTTCCTCCAATTTATGTAGTGCAGGATATAGCCTTTTTGTGCTCTGTACTCAAAATGCCTTGTTCCTCCAATTTATGTAGTGCAGGATATAATGCTGCCTCATTCATAACTATCTTCCCTTTACTAATCTCCCTTACCGCCTTTGTCATCTCATAGCCATACATGCTTCCATTCTGCTCCAATAAATTCAGAATAATAGCTTGCATGCTGCCTTTGATAAAAGGATTCGTTTTCATACCTCATAAAATTAGGTATGGGTTTACAAATTTCCAAATGATAAACAATAAAATGTATCGTCGGTGATTGATGGAAACATAATGTAATGCGCCTGATTGGGTGCTTAACATCCAAGTATGAAGGAACATTCTATGTGTATAAACTGTGAAAAATAGTCAACCTAAATTCTTAACCAATTGTTAATTGCTTCCTAATCAGCTGTTAACTAGGGCTATTTGTTTTCAGGTAAACGTTTCATGTAACATTTTTGCATCAGATAAATACAAAACAACCGAAGCAATGAAAAAAATACATTATTCATCACAATTGTTGGTAGCAATGCTGATGATCCTTTTGTCAGCCAGTTATGCAAACGCACAAAGCCCCACTGCGCCAGCAAAAGGTTTTAACATCTTTGTTAAAAACAACTTCACAACCATATCCTCTGAATGTGAAGGCCCTGTGGCCATGGGAGGTAACCTAATTGCTAATGGTGGTTATGTGTTCAATGCCCATAATGTAGGTAATTTTACCGTAGGTGGTAAAATCGTAGGACTGGTAGTGGGCGGACAGGTGATACTCAATAATGGGAGTTTACAGGTAAATAACAACCGCCACGTTAAAGTAGGTAATGGTTCTAATATCACAGTATGGTATCAGGATAATAATGGTAACAATACTGATATTAGAATTACCCCTTCTGGTCAACCCATCTGGCACTATCCAAACCTGACCATGTCTGCAGATCCTACAGAAGTGGCCGGCACTCCTTATACCATCAGCCCTACCAATAACCCTGTGATTGAATCTAATGTGATTAATTTTGTTTCTGCTTTTGATACACTTCAAAATAACTCTTTATCTCTTAGCGCTTGTACCGACAATGTGACCTTAACTTATGAAGGAAATGGCAACATTTGGTACCCACTTACATATCCTTATTCTGTTCCCAATAATGCTAAAGTTAAAGTACAACTTAGTTCGGGTGCTAATATCATGAATATTGACGGCTCGCAGTTAAATAACATCCAGGAAATGCAGTACGAGAATCAGGGTATTTTCTCTACTTCTACTTTTTTAATTATTAACGTAAATGCTCCAGGCAGCTTTACATGGGCTCCCAAAAATGTAAATGGAATTAGCAATACTAATTGTCAGTATGTACTGTATAACTTTTATAACACTACTAACCTGACCATCGCTGGCTATGGTGAAATTATGGGTACTATATTCGCTCCATTTGCTAACATTAACAAGTCTAATAACTATTCGAATGTGGAAGGTCAGATAATTGGGCTGTCTTATAGTAGTGTTGGTGGAGAATCTCACTATCGTGTGTTTTTGCCAAGCTATACGGGTTGTGGAGCTCCTCCAATAACTAATACTGATGCTGACTTTTCTGTAAATAACAATAGCCAATGTCTTTCCTCTAACTCTTTTGTATTTACCAATAACTCTACTGGAAGCGGTACATTAAGCTATAACTGGAATTTTGGTGATGGTACAACTTCTACTGCTGCCAATCCAACTAAAACATACGCTACTACCGGTACTTATAACGTACGTCTTATCGCAACAGGTATTGGCGGTACTGATACAGCTTACCAAACAGTAACTGTAAGCGATGTGCCTGCACAACCAGGTAACTTTACTGCTTCTGCTGCTACTGTGTATAGAGGACAGATAAACGTAACCTACACAGTGCCTAATGTATCGGGTGTTACTTACACCTGGAGCTACTCTGGAACTGGAGCAAACTTTAGTGGAAATACCAATAGCATTACTATTGATTTCGACACTACAGCTACCAGCGGTGAATTAACGGTATATGCAAGCAATTCCTGTGGACAATCAGCTGTAAGAACGATCAACATCCTGGTGAAACCATATATGACATGGACTTGTGACGGAGGTAATAACCAATGGGCTAACCCTGCTAACTGGGATGGTGGTTTCGTGCCTTATGGAACTATTAGTGTGTATATTCCTTCTTCTGCTTCTTGTAATCCCGTTATTGACGATGATGAAGAAGTAAGAGATATCACTGTAGATGATGACAAAGAAATTACCATCAATTGTAGCCATAAGCTTAAAATAAAAGGTGGTGCTACTATTAAAGGGATTGTGTGCGGTTGTGGAAAAATGGTTATCGCTGGTCAAAATAGAACACAACACCTTGCCGGGTTTGGTACCATCTGTAACCTTGAATTAGACAATGATAGTACTGCCATAATCGTTCCGGGTGATACCATCCATATCTGTAAAACCTACAAACCTACTTCTGGTAAATTATATACCAATAATGGTTTAGAATTGTTGTCTGATAGTGCAAATTGCAATGGCGTGATTCTGGAAGGAAATGGATGCGAATACATCGTAGGTAATGTAATTGTAAATAGATTTGTACCTGGCGGAAGAAGAGCATTCAGATTCTTAGGGCATCCTTTCCAACATTCTATTGGATTAAACATGCTTACTCCGTGGTTAGACATTACCGGAACTGGCGGTGCAGCCAATGGATTCACACCTACCTTAACAAACAACCCTTCTGCTTTCTGGTATAATACTCAGACAGGTAATGGATCTACTATTAATGACACAACAGGATGGATTCCATTTACCCATACCAATGGACAAGGAGTAAATGCTTGGAGAAGAATGCAGGGTATCCGTGTGTTGTTCCGCGGTGCTAAAGGACAGGGTCTGACATCCTGCTGCGACTATACACCATCTTCATTTACTTATAAAATGCATGGTCCTGTAAATCAGTGTGATGTTTCTCTCAATTTGGAAACAAACGCTAATAAAGGGTTTAATTTAGTAGGTAACCCATTCCCAGCTAATGTGGAAATGAGTGAAACTGTACGCGGAAGCGCAATCTCCTTCTACTTCTCTGTATGGAATCCACATATGGGAGTTGCGGGAGCCTATATTGACCAGCCATTTGATTTCTCATATATCCTTCCAGCATATAGCGCGTTTATCGTACGCTCTAGTGCCAACTCAAATAATACTATAACCTTTGTTGAATCTAGCAAACGTAGCGACGAACCAACCCACACCTTGTTTAAAACTACGGCTGGTAGCAACTTTGGTAGCAACTCCATACAGCTGAAAGTATTAAGCGACAATGGTGATATTTTCTGGGATAGATTGTTACTATTCTTTAATAGTCAAACATCAGCTTCTCTGGATAATCTTGATGCTGAAAAGATGGGTAACCCAGGTTTAGATTTCTATACTTTGTCTGCTGATAATAAAAAACTTTCTATCGACACCAGACCTCTGGTAGAAAATGAAGTAATTAAACTTGGTTTGGATGTAACTGATGAAGATAAAACTTATACAATCTATGCTGAAGATTATGATGTGGATCCATCCGTACAATTGTACCTGCATGATAAATATCTAAACGTGGTAGAACCCATCACTCAAGGAATGAGCTATTCATTCACAGTTACCTCTAATCCGGCTAGTCAAGGTATCAACCGCTTTGAAATTAACGTAGGTAATGATAATCCAAACAGTGTGAAAAATATTCAGGAAGCATCTGCATTCAAAGTTCAGGTATTACCTAACCCTGCTACCAACTACATTAATGTAAGCTTTAAAGCACCTCATGCCGGGGCAACTCAGGTTCGCATTGTCAATGTAGTAGGTGCACAGGTTTATGCCAGCGACCTGGGTACTGTAGCTTCCAAAACATTGAATATTCCGTTAAATAATTTACCTTCGGGCGTGTATATGGTTACTGTGAATTGTGGAGACTACAATGTCACTCAACGTTTTGTTAAACAATAATTTAACTAATATTACTTCAACAATAAAACCTGATACAATGAAAAATATACTTCAAAAAGGATTGTTATTAGCTGTTACAGCAGTTATGTTACTTCCGACTTATGTACTGGCAGGTGGTGGTCCTGGTTTTAGCCTAGATGTAGACGATGGTTGTGAAGTGCCTTTGGATGGCGGAATGGGTTTCCTGGCTGCAGCTGGAGTAGGGTATGCTATTAAATTAGCAGCCAACTATCGTAAGAGAAAAGCAGAAGCGACTCAATAATCATTTCCTTCTATTGATACGTTTTATAGCGCTCATAATTATGAGCGCTTTTTTATTTAGAATATTCAAACCAATTTTGCCCGAAATTTACGCCATGGCAATATGAGCATGAATGAAGAATGCATATTTAATCACTAAAGAACAAATAGAATGAGCAAATTATCCGTTTCAGAATTGCAAAAGCGCAGTGGAGGCACGTGCGAATTATGTCAGAAAGTTCCTGGAGAAAAAGCCTATGATATCCCACCTGATAGTTCGGCATATCCCGAAGGTTCCTTATGGTTATGTAATACCTGCTGCGATCAGGTCGATAAGAAACTTCCACTCGATAAAGAATACTGGCGATTCCTTTCTGATACTATGTGGTCTGAATTGCCAGAAGTGCAAGTAGTTTCTTGGCGAATGCTTCAACGCTTAAAAGAAGAAAGCTGGGCTGCTGATTGTCTCGATATGCTTTATATGGACGATGAGATGCTTGCCTGGGCAAAAGCTACAGGAGATCAGGATAATCAGGATGAAGTATTAGTGCATAAAGATAGCAATGGGCAAATCCTTAAAAATGGAGATACCGTTGTACTCACTAGGTCTCTTGATGTGAAAGGAACTTCCCTGAACGCAAAAATGGGAACTGTTGTGAAAAACATCAGACTCGTTGAAGATAATACGGATCAAATTGAAGGTAAAATTGAAGGACAGGTAATAGTGATCCTTACTAAGTATGTAAGAAAACAGGGAGCATAGTCCTATTTTTTCGGTGAAATGGCGGATAAAGTTTCCCGGATAGCTACTATGTGCCGGGAAATTTCCGCTAAGGTCATCTCCGCTTCCGGAATTTGATCGCTGAGATAATTCACAAAACTCCATATTTCCAATACATCTTCCAGAGGAACTGTATAGGGTTTGTATCGGGTATTAAGTGATTCCAGTAAAAGAGTTCGTTGATTTTCTAGCTGAATGGTAATAAGTTTAAAAACAATTCCATCATTTTTGGTAATGACAATTCCTGGAGTACGGGGCTTTAAGCCCTTCCAGTCGTCCACAAAATTGCCAATTACAAAGGCGTTTTCAGGAACAGGATACATAGAGTCTCCACTGGTTGGAAACATCCTGAATTTTCGGTCGGAGGGTAGATGAGGCAAATGAAATACAGGTAAACTACTGATAAATTCAGGGTCGTTATATCCTGCTAAATAACCTGCCTGTGCTTTTTGAGGTACAAATTCAATCTGGTCTCTATTTTCTGCATCAATCGTGGTGGCTAACACACGTAATTGCGTCCCCATGATATAGGCATCGTTTCCTGATTCTAATTCCCTAAGCTTGGTTTCCGACATTCGAGAAAGCTGGGTACGAATCAGATTGTCGATGCTTATTTTGAAAAAGCTGGAAACACGTAGTAAATCTTCAATAGGAGGATTTACCGTTTGTCCGTTTTCATGAGAAGCTAATTTAGAACGTGTAATTCCGAGTTTTTGAGCAAGCTCATCCTGACTGAGTCTGTGCCTGTTTCTGAGAAATCTAATATTGGATGCCCAGTAGGAATTGTCTTGTTTTGATAGTTTCGCTGTCGTTTTTGCTACACTCATGATAACAAAGATAGGTTTTTAGCCTAAAATATCTCTATTATTTCTGAAAAGAAACACCCCGGAATAAATTTACCCAACTACTCAAAAACTTTCTCTGAAAAGGTGCGGCTATCGCATTGCTAGTAAGATGTTATCAATCTGCTGCATATGCCGAATCATGTGATTGATATAGAATCGATAAGTGTCTCCCAGTTTAAAGCGCAGTAAAGAGGAGACAGAAGTAGTAATTTTAATTTTGTTGAGACTTACCGTAGAGGATAGGTTTAGAAGTGTTATTAAATGGTTTTGCTGANCCAAAAAGCGATCTATGACATCTCTACGGAGTGTAGCATGGATGGGATCTTTACTCTTAAAAGTTTTCATTTTATTTAGCTTCTCTTTGGGTAGCATGCTTTTCGCAAAATAATTACCCAATATTCCGCTTTTGAATATAGGGTCGGCATGTGTATGAGTGCTGCGTATTTTATTTTCAATTTGGGGTAAGTAGAAGTCGCCATACAGATTCATATGCTCGAGACATTCTAAGATATTCCAAGAAGTGTCGTTGGGTCGCCATGTAAGCATGGCATCATCCAGATTTCTTAATGCCTCAGCCTTAGTTATAATTTCCTGAATCTGCATGACAAGCGTTTGAAGTAATTGCGATGATTTCATCGTATTCAAATTTTTAGGCAAAGCTCTGCCATGCTGACTGCATAAACATTGATGCAAGTCAAGATTTTTTTAATCTGGAAAGAGTTTCCGGACTCATACGCAGGTAGTTGGCAATATATTTATTTGGTATTTCCTGAAATAGTTGAGGGCTTCTTTGTAATACTCTTTCATAGCGTTGTTTGGGTGAGCTGGTCAGAATATCCACTTCTCTTTCCATTTGTTGAAGTACAAGATCCTCCAATATCTTAGTCCAAATGTGTTGGTTAGCAGGATTAGCCAACCATTGTTCAATTTGCTTTTTGGGTATGACTTTTATTGCCGATTTCTTTATGGCCTGAATATATAAATCTGAGGGCTTGCCACTTAAGTAAGAATCTAAAGCTACAAGCAAATTTTCTTTATAGCCGAATCGAATAGTTTGTTCTTCGTCTCCATCTAAAATAAAAACCCTTAAGCTTCCCTGAATCACATAATACGCATTGGTGTCAATATTGCGTCCTGATTTCAGAAAAGCATTCCTTTCTAGGGTTATTATTTTTCCGGGTAGTTCAATAATCTCCTTCATCATGGTGCTTATGATAATAAAGATAAAGAATCAATGACTTATGGGTACTCACAATAGCGTAAGGTATAGGAATTGAGAAGAAGGTTTTGTGAGCCTGTTCAAGTCATAAAAAAACAGCCTGAAACTATTGTTCAGACTGTTTTTTAGGTATAGAGTATTTACGGAGATGATTAAGAAGCTAGTGCTGAGTCCAATACCTGATTCATGTTTCGAACTGCGTCAGCAGATTTGTTAAATGCTTCCTGTTCTTCAGCGTTTAATTTATAGTCGATAATTTTTTCCCAACCATTTTTACCAATTACAACTGGTACACCCAGACAAATATCTTTTTGTCCGTATTCTCCTTCAAGTGCCACGCAACAAGGCATTACTTTCTTTTCGTTACGGATGATGCTTTCTACTAAAGCCGCTCCAGCTGCTCCAGGAGCATACCAGGCAGAAGTGCCGAGTAATTTAGTGAGGGTCGCTCCACCCACCATCGTATCCGCAGCGATTTGTTTTAACTGCTCTTCGCTCAAGAAGTTGCCTACAGGAATTCCGTTTAAAGTAGCCAGTCTGGTAAGTGGGATCATGGTAGTATCTCCATGTCCGCCGATAACCGTAGCGTGAAGGTCGTTCGGAGAGCATTGCAGCGCTTGTTGCAGATAGCATTTAAAGCGCGCACTATCCAGAATTCCACCCATGCCGATTACCCTGTTTTTAGGGAGTCCGGTAGCTTTTAAAGTCAGATACGTCATGGTATCCATCGGGTTAGAGATAACCACCAGGATCGTATTAGGAGAATGTTCCAGTAGGTTTTTAGCAACGTTTTCAACGATTTTTGCGTTAGTTCCGATGAGTTCTTCTCTGGTCATACCAGGTTTTCTGGGGATACCAGAAGTGATTACGCATACATCAGAATTAGCAGTTTTGGTATAATCATTGGTGCTACCGATTACGCGGGTATCAAAACCTAAAAGAGAAGCAGTTTGAGAGATGTCGAGCGCTTTACCTTCAGCAAAGCCTTCACGGATGTCTAAGAGTACTAATTCCTCTACCAGTTCTTTACGGGCAATGTTGTCGGCACAGGTAGCGCCTACAGCGCCTGCACCCACTACGGTTACTTTCATTGTGCTATTATATTTTAGAGTGAGTAAATTAAGATCCATGCAAAGATAGGTATTATATCAAAGGGATATCAAGGTTCTTATACAGACAAATTTCAGGTAGAGGGGGAGAAGTTTCCCACAGTTGTGAATTTCTTTTCCATAATGCTAATGCAAGACCCCTTATTTTCGGTATAACAATTTTGGAAATGACTATGGAATTAGAACAACTTATGCCGCATGTAGAGGCTTTGATATTTGCCAGTGAGCGTCCGATTACCCAAATTGAGCTAACAGAGTTTGTGGGGCAGGCATTAGAAACACCCATTGAGGCCGAGCGTATTGCAGCATGCATTGAGGCTATACGAGAAAAATATGAGGCACCTTTTTATCCTTTTCAGCTAAAAGAAGCGGGTGGTGGATTTCAGTTTCTTACCAAAAAAGCATATCACAAAACAGTATTGCAACTTAATGGAGACAAGCATATAAAGAAGCTGTCGGTGGCAGCTATGGAAACGCTTGCTATTATTGCCTACAAGCAGCCTGTAACCAAGGCTGAGATAGAATTTATTAGGGGGGTGAGTGTAGATTATTCTATTCAGAAGTTGTTAGAAAAAGAGTTGATTAGCATAGTAGGTAGAAACGAAGAAATGGTAGGGAAACCATTGTTATATGCCACGTCAAAAAATTTTATGGATTATCTAGGGATAAATAGTGCTGCAGATTTGCCTCAGCTTAAAGATTTTGCACAGGTGGAAATTGTGTTGCCGACAGAGGCTTCAGAAGCACAGCCAGAGGATATGGCTAACGAATCAGGTAAGCTTTATGTAACAGAAGAGGGAGACATAGCTTCAGACGAGAAATAGAGTATAAATTTTCAGAAAAAATAGAAGGGATTGATCGAAAATCAGTCCCTTTTTTCGTATTCCAAAAACTATGAAAAACCTTAATGTGGCGCTGTTTGAGCGAGTTTCAAAAAATATCTTACTTTATCTGAAAATCAGTGGCGAAAAAAATTTGCAAAAATGAATTTCTTGCCTACTTTTGCAATCCCAAATTCATCAGGAAGTTCTTAAAATAGATAAAAAACAAGCCGCTTTAGCTCAGCTGGTAGAGCAACTGATTTGTAATCAGTAGGTCGCTGGTTCGATTCCGGCAAGCGGCTCCGGGTATAGTTACTCTTATCAACAAATTGCTTACTGTATAGTGGTTAATTTGTTTTTCAGGATTTGCTATCGAGCCGGGCAGATGGCCGAGTGGTTAAAGGCGACAGACTGTAAATCTGTTCTCTTCGGAGTACGGAGGTTCGAATCCTTCTCTGCCCACTATATAGTAAAATGTTTTAGTTTTACTGTAGCATTTCTATTGAAGAGAAATTACGGTTTTCCGTCTTTCTGAAAAGATTTTTTTGCGGGAGTAGCTCAGTTGGTAGAGCGACAGCCTTCCAAGCTGTAGGTCGCGGGTTCGAGCCTCGTCTCCCGCTCACGTTATAAAAACTGGTTTTCATCCCGGCGATAGAGAGACGCCTGGGTGAAAACCTTGAGTGTTAGAACAGGGTAGCAGCGGAGAAGTTCTTTTACAAAAGGAAGTAAATTCTAAGCTGTTGTAGCTCAGTGGTAGAGCACTTCCTTGGTAAGGAAGAGGTCGGCAGTTCAATCCTGCTCAACAGCTCTGAGATTTTTATGTAAATGTGTGATGGGAAATAGCAATTAATAGGCTTATACAGGCAAAATAGCCGGTAAACATAGAAACAGTAATTTTAAATCTCTTAAAAAAAAACAATAAAAATGGCAAAAGAGACCTTTAAAAGGGAAAAACCCCACGTTAACATTGGAACCATCGGTCACGTTGACCATGGTAAAACCACGCTGACTGCAGCAATCACCACGATTCTTTCTAACAAAGGTCTGGCTGAAAAAAGGGGATATGATGAAATTGATAATGCTCCTGAAGAAAAAGAAAGGGGTATCACAATCAATACTGCGCATGTGGAGTATCAAACTCAAAACCGCCACTATGCACACGTTGACTGTCCTGGTCACGCCGACTACGTAAAAAACATGATTACGGGTGCTGCTCAAATGGATGGTGCAATTCTGGTTGTGGCTTCTACGGATGGTCCTATGCCTCAAACTAAAGAACACATCCTTCTTGCTCGTCAGGTAGGCGTTCCTCGTATCGTAGTATTCATGAACAAAGTTGACTTGGTTGACGATCCTGAAATCTTAGACCTCGTTGAAATGGAAATTCGTGAACTGCTTACTAAATACGAATACGACGGAGATAACACTCCAATCATCAAAGGTTCTGCTACCGGAGCTCTTGCTGGAGAACCTCAATGGGTTGAAAAAATCGAAGAACTGATGGCAGCTGTGGATGAATACATTCCATTACCTCCTCGTCCGGTTGATATGCCATTCTTGATGTCAGTAGAAGACGTATTCACTATCACTGGTCGTGGTACGGTTGCAACTGGTCGTATCGAACGCGGTAAAGTAAAAGTAGGTGACAACGTAGAAATCGTTGGCTTTAACGACGAAGCTATGGCTTCTACTTGTACAGGTGTGGAAATGTTTAAGAAACTCCTTGACGAAGGTCAGGCTGGTGATAATGCAGGTCTTTTGTTACGCGGTATTGAAAAGAAAGATATCCGTCGTGGTATGGTAATCTGCGCACCAAAAAGCATCACTCCTCACACTGAATTTAAAGGAGAAGTTTACGTACTGAGCAAAGAAGAAGGTGGTCGTCACACTCCATTCTTCAACAAATATCGCCCTCAATTCTATTTCCGTACTACAGACGTAACTGGCGAATGTCAATTACCTGAAGGCGTAGAAATGGTAATGCCTGGTGATAACGTAAACCTTACTGTAAAACTGATCGCTCCTATCGCTATGGAAAAAGGTCTGAAATTCGCTATTCGCGAAGGTGGACGTACCGTAGGTGCTGGTCAGGTTACTGAAATTCTGAAATAATTAGTAATACCTGGGTTAATTAATACCCTTGTTACTAGTCAGCGATATGACGGCGCCGGAATATTAGCCGGCGCTGTTATTTACACCTTATGATTTTGGTTCTTAATTTTTTACGGGCATAGTTCAACGGTAGAATAGAGGTCTCCAAAACCTTTGATCGTGGTTCGAATCCGCGTGCCCGTGCACAGTTTGGAAAAAATATACATTTATACTATTTTTACCCCAATCTGTCTTAAATTCATTAATCATACTATAGATACCCCTAGTGGGCTTGCATATGAGTAAAATCGGAAACTACATTCAGGAATCTTATGACGAACTTATCCATAAGGTAACCTGGCCAACCTGGGAATCACTCCAACAAACTACTGTTATCGTGCTGGTCGCGCTACTTATTATCACAGCTATTGTGTTTGCGATGGATTTTGCAGGTGAACAGGTACTCACGATCATTTACAACATGTTAGGTAAGTAAAGATGATAACCATGACAGCAGAGATAAACCAGGATACCAAATGGTATGTATTAAGGGTAATCAGCGGAAAAGAGAAAAAAGTAAAGGAATACCTGGATAAGGAAATTAAAATCAGCGGCTGGCAAAATGCAATCGTACAAGTACTTTGCCCCGTCGAAAAAGTTTTTAAAGTCCAATCGGGTAAAAAGGTTCTCCGTGAAAAAATCCTCTTCCCAGGATATCTTATGCTGGAAGCACTCGATGGTAAACTTACTGATGAAATGATTCAGGTTATTAAAAACGTAACCGGTGTAATCCACTTCCTCGGAAAAGATAACCCTACCGCCCTCCGTAAATCCGAAGTCAATAAGATGTTCGGAAAAATGGATGAAGTTACCGAACAAGGTATTGGATATGCTGAACCTTATATCGTTGGCGAAACCGTGAAAATTATAGACGGCCCATTCAACGACTTTAATGGTACGATCGAAGAAATTAACGAAGAAAAGAAAAAGATTAAAGTAGTAGTGAAAATCTTTGGTCGCGCTACTCCTGTGGAATTGAGCTATATGCAGGTAGAAAAAATTGCATAAAATCTATAATAAATATTTCTGCTCATTCTCAAAATTAACTTATAACTTAATCGCCTGTAAGCTCACCCTTACAGGCGATTTTTTTAGGAATAATAATTGAAATTACTATCTGAAAATCCTGGCTGTACCCCTCCTATCCTCGGCACAGTTTTTTTGTATAACTACCTGCTATAGAATACCTAATACTGAGTATGTCAGATTTGATTTTCATAAAATATCTTTGCACCCAAAATTTTTTCTTCCATAATTTATAATACACTTAAGCAATGAAATCTTCATTTTTCCGTCTCTTACTTCTGAGCGCATTTGGAGCCACTTTGTTTGTTGCATCTTGCACTAAAGAAAAAGACAATAACTACCCAGACGAAGAGGAAACTATGGATCCGGGACCCAATCCAGGAGATTTAGGCTCGGTAGAGTTTACCTATGCCGGTAAAACCGTTACTTATACAACAGTACGGGCAAATGATGGAAATATTTGGTTACAACAAAATTTAGGAGCTAAAAGAGTAGCACAAGCCATAGATGATGAACAAGGTTATGGAGATTTATTTCAATGGGGAAGATGGGCTGATGGTCATCAGGTGCGTACTCCTGCTCCAGAACTGATGCCTGCTTCTGCTTTAGGTGCCAATAATAACCCCGCCGGACTTATCGCTTTAGGTATTTCGGCCTATATTAATGAATGGTGGTCAGGAGGTGGAACTATGGACACATGGACGGCTGCAAAGCCTGAAGATGTGACTGCTACAAATGGCTGTGATCCTTGTAAAGCATTGGGGGAAGGATGGTCCATGCCCTCTGAGAGTGATTGGAATAATGTAATTCAAGAAGAAGATATTACAAACGCTGCCTCTGCATTTGAATCAAACCTTAAAATCCCCTGTGGAGGCTGGAGAGAAACTAATAATCTTTCTTTGTCGGGGGTAGGAACTTCAAGTTGGTACTGGACAAAAGATGCAACGCCTGTAGCTGCAGCTAATGGGGTTTGGATTACAAATCTAACGGTATATACTAGTTATAAGGATGATCGTTCTTATGGCACTTCTATACGCTGCATTAAGAAGAAATAATTCAGCGATATGCACGGCAGGTTTCTAGCATATGCATAGCCATTAGAAACAAAAGGAAGCGGGGTCGGCTAAACAAAGTTTAGCCGACCCCGCTGTGTATATTTAAATTCTTACAATTGTAGAACTATATGTTGATAAAGTGTAGGTCGCATAATGCTCGTATATTATCAATGAGGGGCGGCCATTCGGCCGCCCCTCATTGTATCAAACAATTCCTCTCATCTTTCAATCTACTTTATGGCTGCAAGGTGGCTTTTATCTGTGTAGATCCCCTTGGAGACAGTATCTGCACAATGTAATTGCCCGGAGCTAAATGGGCTAAAGATAAATTACGCCTGTTATAACCCTGATTCACTTTCCAGGTATCAGAAAACACTTTTAGCCCATTTAAATTCCAAATCTCAATAGAAACTGTCTCTAATTTCGTTCCCTGAAAATCTAAAGTAAAACCACCTTTACCTGGATTGGGAAATAACATGCAATCTAACTTTTCTCCCACAAAGGTATATACCCCCATCCCTTCTAATACTTTCTGAATAGCACCATACGCATTTATCTTTCCATACCCCCAATTATTGTTACCCTGAGGTGGTATGTTACCCGTAAAGTTATCACGAATGGCTGTGGTCGTTATAATTTCCTTTACTTCCTCAGGGGTAAGAGACGGATTGGCTTCTAGCATCAAAGCCACAATTCCTGAGGCTACAGGAGCAGAAGCAGAGGTGCCAATGAATTCAGCGTAATAGTAGGTCTTGCCCAAATGCGTACAAGAGCTAATCGTCAAATCACTATTAGAACCTGTAGGAGTATAAGAAGTGTCGTATGAGGTCGTAGCAGCACAAAGGGTAAGACCTGGCGCTGCAATATCTGGTTTGATCCTGCCATCGGCTAGTGGGCCACGACTTGAAAATGGTACACGAGCACCAGCGGTTACATAACCACTATAGCTACGAGTCACACCATTGATATCCTCAAATGTTACCTTAGAAGCATATGCCCCTACCAATAAAACAGACTCGGCAGCACCCATATCGCTGGCAGTACTGTTTGAATTACCAGTGTTAGCACCCGGAATACCAGTGCCTACAAATTCTGACTGATAGGTAAATGTATAACCATAGTAATAATACTCATTCCAAAGATGGACGCTTCCTTGGTTGGCTTTTACAGCAACACAGGGAAGTTCTCCAGTCTTGTTATAGATAACCATGGTAATGCGAGGTTTATTATTGATAAACTCAGCACTGGAAGTGATAAAAGATATGTAACAGGTGTCTGTACCATTATTCGCTAATAGATAAGTATCGTGTACCTGGTTATCCAAACAAATAAACCCTGTACTGCTTCCTTCCGTACCTGCGGAATATAAAGAGAGTTGTGCACAGAAGGTTTCTCCTTCTTCTCCCCAAATATCAACCCATGTTCGTTGATAATTATCCGGAGTAAATACCAAGCCAGTACGAAGCAAGGTATCTGTAGCCGTAAAGTTTTTGCTTAAATGGATTCTTTCTTGCCCTTCATTACCCGCACTCATCACAATGACTTTCCCGGGGCCAGATAAATTATTACAGGCCTGATTAAATAAAGTAGTGCCATCGTGAGGACCTGATTGTGAACCCCAGCTGATATTCACCACAGCAGGTTTTCCAAGTGCATCTGCCTGTGTGAAAATATAATTTACACCATCCACAAAATCAGAAAAACTACCCTGCATCCATTGTGCTCCAATGGTATCTCTTCTTACACCCACTAAGACCATATCAGATTCATAAGCTATACCTCTGAAACGGCTAGAAACAGGAACACTGCCATATCCTGACCCGGCTGCTATGCCTGCCACAGCAGTTCCATGCATTTGATCGGGGTTATCAGTGCCCGCTGCTTTAATATCCAAGGTGTCGGTGCGTTCATGCCCATAACTATATCCTACTGGAGGTGTACCCTGTGTGCCTAATTCCCATACTCGCTGCACGCGATATCGTGAGCCTGTAGTATCATAGAAGGCAGGGTGATTGTAATCAAAACCAAAATCAATGATTCCCATCAGCACATCTTTCCCTGTAAAGGGAGTAGGGAGGTTATAACCCATATGCACAGTATCAACTCTAGTGGTTTTTCTTGCCTGATCCATGGCAGGATAAACAGGTGCATCTAATTCTATATAGGCAATTCCAGAAGTCTTTACGAAATCTTGGATTTTATGTACAGGTATCTGTACTGTCCATATATTCCCCGCACGAGTACCAATTAGAACCCCCATATTGCGCAAATCTTCCTCAATAGTTCGGGCAGATGGATTTATTTTAATCATGGCAGCAATATACCAGGAACCTGTAGTTACTTCTCTATAGGCATATCCTTCCTGAAAATACTGATTGGGATGTTGATTTAACTGATGCAAATAGTAACGTGTGTTTACCGATAAACTCGGCGTATGTTGGGCCAATAAGGAAAATGAACTAAGCCCACAAATCACGCTAAGTAGTATTTTTTTCATGTAAATAGTATTTGGTTGAGTAAATACAATGTAAATATATGTTTTTTGTGGTGGTAAGTTTGGTGGATTTTCTTTTACAGAAAGATTCCAGATTTTAAGCAGGATAATACGCTTACAAGAAGGTACTATGGAAAATTGGGACAAAATGTATGTCCGATAAAACAAGATACTGTCTTATATTCGCTTTTCATTGAGTTTACATGAGTTTGACCATTTTCATATTACTGATTACATTTTTGATCTCTTATATGGCATTTCAAAATGCCAGCCTTCGGGAAAAACTAATCTTATGGCCTGAGGCTATGAATTCTCCCTCTGAATACTATAGGTTTATTACCTCTGGTTTTATTCATGCAGACTGGATGCATTTACTTTTTAATATGCTGACCTTATTTTTCTTTGGCAGGTACGTGGAAATGCTTTTCGAGATGTATGGAATAGCATCATCGATGTTTATAGTCTTGTATCTGGCAGGAATAATCATTGCTTCCCTACCTTCTTTCCTGAAAAATCGTCAAAATAGATACTATCGTTCGTTAGGTGCTTCAGGTGGAGTGGCAGCCGTACTATTTTCATTTGTATATTTTGCCCCTTGGGAAACTATATTAATATGGTTTATACCCGTACCAGGGATTGTGGCTGCTATTCTGTATATTGTGTATTCGGCCTATATGTCCCGAAAAAATTACGATAATGTAAATCATCAGGCACATATATGGGGGGCTGTTTTTGGCTTTGTATTCACCTGGATCATTGATCCTTACCATGGTAAATACTTTTTACAGCAATTATTGCAACCTAAGTTCAACTTTTAAAACTTGTGAGGTATGTGGCTTTACTTTGAAACGCTCATCTATCCGATAACCCACAACCCAAAAGATACGATTGCCTGATGCTAATACCCAGATCTTGTCTTTATGATGTAAAGGTATTTTCTGGTCTATAAAAAAACGACTTAGCTTTTTCTTCTTCATACCCATTCCCAGAGGATAGAAGTAATCACCCATCTTCCAAGTTCGCAAAATGAGCGGAAGCTGGATTGTACTTAAATCAAAATAGGCACTAGTAGGATTATCTGTGAATTGTTTCGGAACTCCGGATACTTTTCCACAGAGTATTTGATTCCCTATAGGAATTTGAAATGGATACTCTTGAATGGTGATAAAATCAGTATGTGTGACATCTTGAGAAGTGAGTATTAAAAAATCTCTATCACGAATAATTCTGTGCGTAGGAGAATGAATCTGTTTCCCACTAGAACTGTCGAGCAATTCAAGTATTTGAGCAATTTGTGCGGAGGAAAACCCATAAGAGGCACAAAGCTCATGACACAAACTGCTGGCATAGGGAAGTCTCTTTAGCTTTAAAACGGGTATGTATAAATCTTGGCCACGTTGTTGAACTAATTTCTTAAGCTCTTGTTGTACAGCCTTATGATACAATTGCTCTGCATCAGCAAACCGGAGAATATTATCCCTGAGCTGAGAAACCACATTCGGAAATAATTTTTCGATTTCGGGAATAATATGGTGACGAACCGCATTGCGGAGATACTTGTCTTCTGCATTAGACTTGTCCTCTCTAAAGGGAATCTGTTGAGTTTGTACATAAGCTTCAATATCTGCACGTGTTGCAAATAATAGCGGACGTATAATCTTTCCGTTTTTTACGGGAATACCATGCAATCCCTGAATGCCTGTACCTTTAAACAGGTTCATCAGGAAGGTTTCTGCATTATCATTAGCATGATGAGCAGTCACAATCCACTGATAATCGTACTCTTTTCTGATGGATTCTAGCCATTCATAGCGCAACTTACGGGCGGTCTCCTGAATACCCATTTTTTGGGCTTCGGCAATAGAAGCAGTGGCAAACTTTGTAGTATGCACGGGTATTTGGTATAAAGCTCCCCAGTCTTTTACATGTTGTTCATCCCCATCGGCATCGCTACCACGCAGGGTGAAATTACAATGTGCTAAACCAAAGGAAAAATTTAGTTCTTTACATAGGTGTGCCAGAACCATGGAATCCATACCTCCACTAATGGCCAGAAGTAATTTACCAGGACGGTCCGTAAAATATGTATGCCAATGTTTGGCGAATCTTTCTTTTAGTGTACTCATATATCAGCAAGTTCTTCCCAGGCACTTCTTAATTCCCGAAAGGCATGATCATCCTGAGCTAATTTAGCATATTGCATACCCGCTTCTAAAACTGAAATGGCTTTTTGTGTATTCCCCAGATCAGACAGTAGCTTACCGAGATGATAGTAAGTAGCTACATAACTGGGATCGTTTTTTAAGTTGATTTCAAAATGTTTTTCGGCATCTGCAAACCTACCTAGCTTCATATATTCTAGGGCAAGTGCATGGTGTAAAAAACAATCAGCGGGTGATTGCTCTAAAAATGATTGAAGTTGAGAAATCCTGTCTTTCATTACCTTGAAACGGGTTGTTGATAGATATGCTTATGTAAAATTACACGCAAAACCTTTTCTGTAGCACCTTCTTGCTCCCGAATATAGTTTTGTAAATGAATTTGATTTTGGTGTCTCACTTCATCTGGTAACTCAGTAAGTCGGGTAAGGATTTCCTTGCATTGTGCGGCATCAGTAATGGGAAAGGCAAATCCCTGTTTTAACAAATCACAGGCTTCGGTAAACTTTTCATAGTTAGGACCGAAAATTACAGGCAGGCCAAACACGGCGGGTTCCAATACATTATGAATACCACCACGGAGAAACCCTCCACCCACATAAGCAATATCTCCATAGCGGTAAATGGATGCCAGCATGCCTATGTTGTCGATGATTAGAATCCTCTGTTGGGTGTAAGTTTCTTCAAAGCGTGTATAGCAAACGCATTCTGGTTCGAATAATAAACGGATGTGATCTAAATGAGTATTGGTTATTTCATGGGGTGCCAAAATGATTTTCCAGTGCTCGGGGAGTGCATGGATAGCATCTCTTAACACCTGCTCGTCTTTAGGCCATGTACTACCTGCAATCAGTAAAGGAGCATTCCCTTTAAATTTTTCTACGATGGGTATTTCAACTGCCGCTCTTGCAATGCCGGTTACACGGTCATATCGCGTATCCCCAGCATGTACTACATTTTGCATTCCTAAGTTGAGTAGCAGATCAGCAGAATGTCTATCTTGTACAAAGAGGGTGTCAAAGCATCGGAGCATTTTTCGGAAAAGACCTCCGTACCAAGCAAAGAATGGTTGAGATTCTCTAAAAGCTGCGGAAATAAGATACACAGGAATGTTTTGTTTTTTGAGTGTGGTAAGATAATAGTACCAGAACTCATATTTTACCATAATGGCAAATTCCGGTTTGACAATAGAAATAAATCTTGCTGCGTTGCTTTTCCCATCCATGGGAAGATAAACTACATAATCGGCACCTTCGTAGTTTTTTCTAATTTCATATCCCGACGGGGAGAAAAAACTAAGTATAATGGCATAGTCTGGAAGGTTTAATTTTAAAGCTTCGATAACAGGTCGTGCCTGTTCAAATTCCCCTAGGGAGGCACAGTGAACCCAGATTCTTTTTTTAGGAGTTTGGATTTTTTGAGCCAACAGATGAAAAATATCTTTTCTTCCTTTCCACCATAGCTTAGCCTTAGGCTGAAAGAATGCTAGGATGCGAATGGCCAGCGTGTATAACCTTAGAAAAATATGATAAGCCAGTAAAGACACGGGATAAATTTAAGGAACCCAACGTTAAGTTTGTCCTAACATTCTTTCATACCCAGCGGGATGCGTAGGGCAAGTCCGCCTTCAGAGGTTTCCTTATATTTATGGTTCATATCTAAAGCCGTCTCCCACATAGTGTTGACCACAGCGTCAAGTGATACGCGAGCATTATCGGGATTGCTTTGAAGGGCGAGTTGCGCAGCCGTAATAGCTTTGATGGCACCCATCGTATTGCGTTCGATGCAGGGTACCTGTACCAGTCCTCCGATGGGGTCGCAGGTGAGGCCGAGATGGTGTTCCATAGCAATTTCAGCAGCCATCATGCTTTGTCTTACATTCCCTCCAAGACTTTCCGTAAGCGCTCCTGCTGCCATAGCAGAAGATACGCCAATTTCAGCCTGACATCCCCCCATGGCAGCTGAGAGTGTAGCTCCTTTTTTGAAGATGCTACCTATTTCAGATGCTGTGAGAAGGAAGTTGATGATTTTCTCTTCGTGGTATCCATCACAGAAGCAGATAAAATATTGCAGCACAGCGGGCACTACTCCGGCAGCCCCATTCGTTGGAGCAGTAACTACTCGACTAAAAGAGGCGTTTTCTTCATTTACCGCCAGGGCAAAGCAGCTAACCCAGTCGAGCGTATATCTGAATTCATTACCTCCCTCACGAATGGCTTTTATCCATTCCTCATAGTTCTGGTATGGTCTGCCGTTAATGAGCCTTTTGTTGAGTTTAGAGGCTCTTCGAATTACGTTGAGTCCACCTGGTAAAATGCCGTCTATATGTGCACCACGATAGATGCAATCGCGCATGACTTCGTAGATTTTCCATACGCCGTCCCGAGTTTTTTGTTCTGGTCGCCAGGCAGATTCATTTTCCATAACTACCTCATGGATAGATAGCCCTGTTTTACGGCACCAGTGTAGCAGATCGTCAGCTTTTTCTATAGGGAAAGGTAGTTCCACATGGTTTTGTCCACCACTTTGTTCTCCGTCTTTTACTACAAATCCGCCGCCAATAGAGTAGTAGGTTTCAGCTAAGGTTTCTCCATTGTCAAAGGTTGCTGCAAAAGTGAGTGCATTTGGGTGGTAGGGGAGAGATTCCTGCATAAGGAACACAATATGTGTTTGGGGTCGGAAATTTATTTCCTGTTGTTTCCCTAGTAATAGTTTTCCTTGTGCGGAGATATCTTGTACACGTTGATCGATCAGGTTCACATCAAAAGTTACCGGATCTTCTCCACATAAGCCTAAGATGACAGCCACATCCGTTCCATGTCCTTTTCCTGTTTTAGCAAGTGAGCCATAGAGAAGCACCTCTATGGAAACTACATTTCGGTTGGGGTTTTGGAAGACCGAATGGAGGAAACGGAGAGCGGCGCGCCAGGGGCCGAGCGTATGAGAACTGCTGGGGCCCACGCCTATTTTAAAGATATCGAATACCGAGATGGATTCCTTGTTCACAGCCTCAAATGTGATTGATTATAAAAACAGTATAAAGGTACGACAGTTAAATGGTGTTATGTATGTAGGGAAGGTTAATTTTTTTGTGTGGGAACAAGAAAGACCAATATTATTGATTTTGAAATGACTTATTAAAGTGAATATTTCATATAGAGGGAGAATAGGCAGTTCGTATGAAAAACCACACAATACGATGTGTGTTGTATGTAATAAGTTGCCTGATTGTTTATTTGAGCTATGGCATATTAGGGTTGGGGAGTGTCGGGCAAAAAATGAGTTAAGCAAAAGGTCAAGGCGCAAAGGTTGTGGCGGGCTCTATTACCGATGAGACAGGCGTAATAGGCAATGATGTGTATGCAGTTTTTTCTAGAAAAGTTTCGTTATCTCCTGCTATTGGTTCGTTTGTTCCCCGAAGCGCCGTAAATTTGATGGATGATGTTTTTGCTAAGGGGGGAAGTAAAGGAACCCACTTGGTATATGAAGGTTTGGATGCTGCTGGTAATGTTAAATATATAGGGATTACAGGTAGGGATGTCGCAGTAAGGTTTGGGGAACATTTAAATTCAGGAACAGCGAGGTCATTGTTAGATTATCGTGTAATAGACGGAGCAACTGGACTGTCCAAGACACAAGCTCGAATTTGGGAGCAAACATTAATCAATCAATATGGTCTGGGCAAGAATGGTGGACAACTTTTAAATAAGGTTAATTCAATCGCACCAAAAAACTGGTGGCAATTCGGTATCAAATAATGGCAAGAGCAAACACAAAAATAGGCGATGTCTTTTCTG
>JGI12420J12819_1000298_pt1 | contig 30819 bp, 23 predicted proteins | sample Passage237A_FD_12819 | JGI IMG/M metagenome (IMG submission 12819) | reverse complement strand
AGGGGTTACGGAGGGGGCTGACACCCCGCCATTCTACGCGGGGAGGGCCGACGCCCGAGTCACCACAGCGTCGGGCCGGCGGTTAAGCACAAGAGGGGTGGGATCATGGGGCGCTCCTGGACGCCCGACACTCCATGAAAGCGCTTGTCCCGCGAGCGGCAACGCGAAATAGGACAGAAGGGGGAATACACGGGCGCTGTGCGCCGCTAGGCTAGTCGCGCATACCCGAACCCTGCCTCTGGGAGCCTTCCGTGACCCTTGCCTGGACTGATACTGACCGCCGCGCCGTGGACACCATCCGCGTGCTTGCCGCCGATGCCGTTGAGAAGGTCGGCAACGGCCACCCCGGCACCGCAATGTCCCTCGCGCCCGCCGCGTACCTGCTCTTCCAGAACGTGATGAAGCACGACCCGACCGACCCCGACTGGCTGGGTCGCGACCGCTTCGTGCTCTCGTGCGGACACTCGTCGCTCACGCTGTACCTGCAGCTGTACACCTCCGGCTACTCGCTGACGCTCGACGACATCAAGTCGCTTCGCACCGAGGGCTCGCTGACCCCCGGTCACCCGGAGTACGGCCACACCGCCGGCGTCGAGATCACCACGGGTCCGCTCGGCTCCGGCATCGCCTCCGCCGTTGGCATGGCCATGGCGTCTCGCCGTGAGCGCGGCCTGCTTGACCCCGACGCTGCGACTGGCACCTCTCCGTTCGACCACTTCGTCTACGTGATGGTCTCCGATGGCGACCTGCAGGAGGGAGTCTCGGCTGAGGCCTCCGCGATCGCGGGCGTCCAGGAGCTGGGCAACCTCATCGTCATCTGGGACGACAACAAGATCTCGATCGAGCACGAGACCCCCATCTCCTTCGACGAGGACGTGCTCAAGCGCTATGAGGCCTACGGCTGGCATACCCAGCGCGTGGACTGGGTGACGCCCGAGGGCTACAAGGAGGACCCCGAAGCCCTCTACAACGCCATTCAGGCCGCGAAGGCGGAGACGACGAAGCCGTCGATCATCGCGCTGTCGACGATCATCGGCTGGCCCGCGCCCTCGAAGCAGAACACCGGCGGCGTGCACGGCTCTGCCCTTGGTGCCGAAGAGGTGGCGGCCACGAAGGTGGCGCTCGCCTTCGACCCCGAGCAGTCCTTCGCCGTCGAGGACGAGGTCATCGCTCACACGCACAAGGCCCGCGAGCGTGGCGCCGCAGCCCACGCCGAGTGGAACGAAGCGTTCGAGGCGTGGAAGGCAGCCAACCCCGAGCGCGCCGCCCTGCTCGAGCGTCTGCGCGGCCGCAAGCTGCCGCAGAACTGGGACGACGCCCTGCCGAGCTTCGAGGAGGGCACGTCGGTCGCCACTCGTGCAGCGTCGGGCAAGGTGCTCACCGCCCTGGCTCCCGTCCTTCCCGAACTGTGGGGCGGCTCCGCCGACCTCGCGGGCTCGAACAACACGACCATGGCCGGCGAACTGTCGTTCCTTCCGCCGCACCGCTCCACGAAGTCCTGGGAGGGTGGCTGGTATGGCCGCACCCTGCACTTCGGCATCCGCGAGCACGGCATGGGTGCGATCCTCAACGGCATCGCCCTTCACGGCCTCACCCGCCCGTACGGCGGCACCTTCCTGGTGTTCTCCGACTACATGCGCGGCTCCGTTCGCCTCGCGGCGATCATGGGCATCCCCACGACGTTCGTGTGGTCCCACGACTCGATCGGCGTTGGCGAGGATGGCCCCACGCACCAGCCCATCGAGCACCTCGCTGCACTGCGCGTGATTCCCGGACTCGACGTGGTCCGTCCCGCGGACGCCAACGAGACCGCGTACGCATGGAAGTCGATCCTCGAGACCACTGACCGCCCGTCCGCGCTCATCCTGACGCGTCAGAACGTGCCGGTTCTTCCCGGCACGAGCGCCGAGGGCGTCTCCAAGGGCGCCTACGTGCTCGCAGGCGGCGACGAGGACGCCGACGTCCTGCTGATCGGCACCGGATCTGAGGTCCAGCACGCTCTTGCGGCACGCGATGAGCTCGCCGCGAAGGGCATCCGCGCCCGCGTCATCTCGATGCCGTCGCGTGAGCGCTTCGAGCGTCAGAGCGCCGAGTACCGCGAATCCGTCCTTCCCTCGTCCGTGCGTGCGCGCGTCTCGATCGAGGCTGGCACCACGACGGGCTGGCGCGAGATTGTGGGCGATGCGGGTCGCATCATCGGCATCGACCACTACGGCGAAAGCGCCGACGGCAACCTGCTGATGAAGAAGTTCGGCTTCACCGCCGAGAACGTCGTTGCCAAGGCGCTCGAAAGCGTGGAGGCAGCCAAGTGAGTGCCTTCCTCAGCACCTGGGTCGGAGTCGACGAGGAGGCTCACGTCGCGGTCACCGTGACGGGGGCTGCGGCGGACGCCGTGTCCTCGCACTCCCCTGCCCTCGTGGCCGACGCTGTGGCCAGCAGGATCTCAGCCAAGGACTTCACGCTGTGGGGCGAGGAGGCCGAAGCGGAGTCGAAGATTCGGCTTGGCTGGACCGAGCTGTTCAACACTGCTCGCGACATCCTTCCCGCGCTCGACAACCTCGTGGCAACGACCAAGGCCGAGGGCAAGACTCGCGTGGTCCTCGCGGGCATGGGCGGCTCGTCGCTCGGCCCCGAGGTCATTGCCGCGACCTACGGCGTGGGCCTCGTGACCCTCGACTCGACCGACCCCGACCAGGTGCGCTCCGCGCTCGATGGCGACCTCGAGTCGACCATCCTGGTGGTGTCCTCCAAGTCGGGCGGCACGGTGGAGACTGACTCGCAGCGTCGGGCGTTTGAACTGGCCTTCACCGAGGCGGGCCTTGACCCTCGCCAGCACATCGTCGTCGTCACCGACCCCGGTTCCCCGCTGCACAAGGCCTCTGTTGATGCGGGTTACCGCGAGGTGTTCCTCGCTGACCCCAACGTGGGTGGCCGCTTCTCCGTGCTGAGCGCATTTGGCCTGGTGCCGTCTGCGCTTGCCGGCGTTCCGGTGGTGGAGCTGCTCGACGAGGCCGCCGCTGTCGCCGAGTCGTTCGCCGAGGACAACGAGGCGAACCCCGCGATCGTGCTTGGTGCGGCACTTGGCGGCGCCGCCGTCGCCGGCCGCGACAAGCTGGTCATCAGCGACAACGGCTCCGGCCTGGTGGGCTTCGGCGACTGGGCCGAACAGCTCATCGCGGAGTCGACCGGCAAGGCCGGTGTGGGCATCCTCCCCGTTGTTGCAGAGGCAGGAGCGCCCGACGCTGGCCTCGCCGATGTCCTTGACGTTCAGCTGGTCGCGCTCGACAGCGACATCGCTACGGAGGACGCCGACGGTCCGGACAACGGCATCGTCGTCGCCGGCACGCTCGGCGGCCAGTTCCTGCTGTGGGAATACGCCACCGCGATCGCCGGTCGCATCCTTGCGATCAGCCCCTTCGACCAGCCCAACGTGGAGTCCGCGAAGGCGGCAGCACGCCAGCTGCTCGACGCGCTGCCCGAGCCTGAGGCTCCCCTGTTCGTCGACGGCGGCATCGAGGTGCGCGCAACGAACCTGGACCTCACCGGCATCGACACCGTCGCCGGAGCGGTTGCGGCGCTCGAGGCGCAGCTTCCCTCCAACGGCTACGAAGCCGTGATGGCCTACCTCGACCGCGAGGCGAACCCGGCCCTGGCGTCGGTCCGCTCCGCGATCGCCGCACGCACGGGCCGTCCCACCACGTTTGGCTGGGGACCGCGCTTCCTGCACTCCACTGGCCAGCTGCACAAGGGAGGCGCACCCGTTGGCGTCTTCCTGCAGATCACCGGCACCTTCGCTGAGGATCTGGAGATTCCCGAGCGGCCCTTCACCTTTGGGCAGCTCATCTCCGCCCAGGCGCAGGGTGACGCTGCGGTGCTCGCCGAGCACGGCCGCCCGGTGCTCGTGCTGACTGTGACCGCCGCGGAGCAGATCGCCGCGGTGACCGACATCCTGAAGGGCTGATACGTGCCGAACCCGTTGCGTGATCCCCGCGATCGTCGCCTGCCACGGATCGCAGGATCCTGTGGCTTAGTGATGTTCGGCGTCACGGGAGACCTCGCCCGCAAGAAGCTCATGCCTGCGGTGTACGACCTCGCGAACCGAGGTCTGCTGCCTCCCGCCTTCGCTCTCACCGGCTTCGCTCGCCGCGACTGGGACAAGCAGGACTTCGCCAAGGTGGTACACGACTCCGTCAAGGAGTACGCGCGCACCCCGTTCCGCGAGGAGACCTGGGAGCAGCTCGCCGAAGGCATCCGCTTCGTGCAGGGCACCTTCGACGACCCCGAGGCGTTCGCCGAGCTGCGCCGCACCGTCGAGGAACTGGACGAGCAGCGCGGAACGCACGGCAATCACGCGTTCTACCTGTCGATTCCGCCGTCTGCCTTCCCCCAGGTGATCCAGCAGCTTCGCGATTCGGGCCTGTCTGATCCCAAGGAAGGCACGTGGCGCCGCGTCGTCATCGAGAAGCCCTTTGGCCACAACCTCGAGTCCGCGAACGAACTCGATGCCGTGGTAAGCGAGGTGTTCCCTCCCGACTCGGTGTTCAGGATCGATCACTACCTGGGCAAGGAGACGGTGCAGAATCTGCTGGCGCTGCGCTTCGCCAACCAGCTATTTGAGCCGATCTGGAACTCGCAGTACATCGACCACGTGCAGATCACGATGGCCGAGGACATCGGCATCGGCTCGCGTGCCGGCTACTTCGATGGCATCGGCACCGCTCGCGACGTGATCCAGAACCACCTGCTCCAGCTCTTCGCGCTCACCGCGATGGAAGAGCCTGCCTCGTTCGACGCCGCGGACCTGCGTGCGGAGAAGGAGAAGGTGCTGCGCCAGGTGCGGCTTCCCGAGGATCTCGCCACGGGCACGGCTCGCGGCCAGTACGCGGCGGGTTGGCGCGGCGGCGAGCAGGTGGGCGGCTTCCTCCAGGAGGAGGGCATCGCTCCGGACTCGATCACCGAGACTTACGCAGCCATTCGGCTCGACGTTCCCAACCGACGCTGGGCAGGCACTCCCTTCTACCTGCGCGCTGGAAAGCGCCTTGGACGCCGCGTGACCGAGATCGCTCTCGTGTTCAAGAAGGTGCCCATGCCCTACTTCCAGCAGATCGAGGGCTCCGACGTGGGTGCGAATGCACTGGTGATCCGGGTGCAGCCTGACGAAGGCGTCACGCTCAAGTTCGGCTCCAAGGTCCCTGGGACCACCATGGAGGTCCGCGACGTCACCATGGACTTCGCCTACGGCAACGCGTTCACCGAAAGTTCGCCGGAGGCCTATGAGCGCCTCATCCTCGATGTGCTGCTCGGCGACCCGCCGCTGTTCCCGCGCCACGAGGAGGTCGCGCTGTCGTGGCAGATCCTCGACCCCATCACTGAGTTCTGGGCCACTCAGGGCCAGCCCGAGCAGTACCGCTCAGGCACCTGGGGTCCGGCGAGTGCCGACGCCATGCTTGCGCGTGACGGTCGCGTGTGGAGGCGCCCATGATTATCGAACTTCCCAACACTACGACGTCCGAGATTCAGCGCGCGCTCGTGAACTCTCGGCAAGAGGGCGGCGTCATCACACTTGGACGCGTCATGACGCTCATCATCGACGCCACTGACGCCGACGCTGAGGACGCCATCGCCACGGCAAATGTCGCCTCTCGTGAGCACCCGTGCCGCATCATCGTGATCTCCCCTGGAGACGCCGACGAGGCGCGGCTCGACGCGGAGATCCGTGTGGGCGGCGACGCCGGCGCCTCCGAAGTCGTCGTGCTGCGCCCCTCCGGAGAGCAGGCACAGCACGAAGAGACGCTTGTCACTCCCCTGCTTCTGCCCGACGCACCCATCGTGGTGTGGTGGCCGGCCGCTGTGCCCTCCGAGATGTCCAGGACGGGCCTTGGCAAGCTCGCCCAGCGTCGGATCACCGACACCAAGGGAGAGCCGGACCCGGCCGCGACGCTCAAGTCGCTTGCCGCGTGCTACCGCGCTGGAGACACCGACCTTGCCTGGTCTCGCGTCACCAAGTGGCGTGCGCTGCTTGCCTCCGCCCTCGAGCAGGTGCCAGATCAGCGCGTCACCAAGGCAAGGATCCACGGCGACACCAACAGCCCGTCGATTCTGCTGCTGGGTGCGTGGCTGCGCTCCAAGCTCGGCTGCGAGATCGAGGCGACCTACGACGACGCCGCGAAGGGTCTCCAGCACATAGTGCTCGAGACGCCAAGCGGTGAGATCGGCATCTCCCGCCCTGATGGTCACAACGCAACCATCAGCCAGCCCGATCAGCCGTCGCACACCATTGCGCTGCCCGCACGGACGCTCAACGACTGCTTGGCCGAAGAACTGCGCAGGCTCGACGACGATGAGGTCTACGGAGAGGTGCTCGCCGCCTTCGCGAAGGGCGTCTAGGTTCCGCTTGTAGGGGGTATGGAGTAAGTCATGAAGCGAGTCATCGTCTATCCCGACGCAGCGACCGTCGCCAAGGCCACCGCATCGCGACTGATCAACGCCATCGGGGACACCCTCGCGGTGCAGGAGCGAGCCGACGTCGTCCTCACGGGCGGCACCGTGGGCATCCAGACGCTGCGGGAGGTGGCTGCTAGTCCGCTCGTGCACACCGTTGACTGGTCGTCAGTGCACCTGTGGTGGGGCGATGAGCGCTTCGTCCCGGACGGCCATGCCGACCGCAACGAGGGACAGGCGCACGAGGCGATGATCGCCCACCTGCCGGTGCCCGCGGAGAACGTGCATCGCATGCCGTCGACGGATGTGACGGACTCTCCAGAGACCGCTGCCGCGCTCTATCTTGACGAGCTTGGCCAGCACGGCGACCCCGAGTTCGATGTGCTGCTGCTTGGCGTGGGGCCCGACGGCCACGTCGCGTCGCTCTTCCCCGGCCACCCGGTGTACGAGAAGTCGGCGGCCGCCGTGGTTGCGGTGCTCGACTCCCCCAAGCCGCCTCCGGTGCGCATCTCGCTTGGCATTACGGCGCTCAACCGTGCCAAGCGCGTGTGGCTCGTGGCCGCAGGCGAGGAGAAGGCAGAGTCAATCGGCGAGGCACTGCGCGGCAATAAGCACTACCCCGCTGCGGCTGTGCACGGCACGATCGAGACCGTGTGGCTCATCGACGTTGCCGCTGCGTCCAAGGCGTAGGCGCAGCCTCAGGGCCCCCGGGCGCACGCGGCTGGGGTGCACGAGCATCCAGCGTCCTTGCGCCCAGATTCAGCACCTAGGCACCGGATCTACGCTGAGCGAAACTCAGCGCGAAGATCAGGAGCGCTTGCCCGTCAGAGATTTACGCTGAACGCAGCTCAGCGCGCAGATCAACTCAGCGCAAAGATCAGGCGAGCTTGCCTGCGAGCAGCGTGCGGCCCTCTGCCTGCACGCCGGCACCGGCGGGAAGATCCTCCGCCGGGAGCAGCTCCCGCACGCGAGCGATGATCGCGTCGATGCTGAACTCCTGGGGCTTTTCGTAGATCACCTCGCCGTCCGCGCGGAACGTGAACACGCCCTTGCGGCCGGTCTTGAGGGTCACCGACTCGAGTCGGTTGCCGAACGTCTCCAGGAGCTTGGTCTGGGCGTCGGCAGCGCGCGGCAGGTAGCCGCACGGCACGCAGTATTCAATCTCAATCTGCATGAGGTGGTGTCTTCTCTCAGTCTGCGGCGGCGACGGACGTACGGCGAGCGCGGAGTGCCTCCAGCGCCTCGTCGAGGAGCGCCTCGCCTTCCTGGTCCGTACGGCGCTCCTTCACATACGCGAGGTGCGTCTTGTACGGCTCGTTGCGGATCGGCTCCGGCGGGTTCTCCGCGTCGAGTCCCGCAGGCAGACCGCACTTAGGGCAGTCCCACTCCATCGGGATCTCGCTGTCTTCACCGATCGCAAAGCTTGGGCTGGTCACGTGCCCACGCGCGCAGTAGTACGACACAATCTGGCGCGGTGCGGACTCACCCCGCTCGTCTTCTCCCATGGGACCCGCGCCTACGCGCGAGCCTCGAATCGCATTGCCACCTGCCATGGCTTCCCCAGCTTTCTTCCTGCGGTTTACGCGAAGCGCGCGATAAGTCCGAGCAGCACAACGATCAGTCCCCAGAAGATCGCGACGCCCCACGTGATCCGCGTAAGGTTGCGCTCGCCGACAGCGGAGGACTGAATTCCGGATGCGAGGCCGCCACCGAACATGTCGGTGATGCCGCCACCGCGTCCGCGGTGGATGAGCACAAGCCCAATGATCAGCAGGCTCGTGATCGCGAGCAGCACCCACAGGGTGTTGGTCAAGAACTCCACAATTCTCCTCCGGTGTCAGCGGCTACAAGGATACCCTGCCGCGCGCAGATGCCCAGCGACTGGTGTGACCTAGACGACGTGGTCGCGGTAGCGGGCGATCTTGGCGAACTCCTCGGGGTCGAGGCTTGCGCCACCAACCAGCACGCCGTCGACGTCCTGCTCGGCCATGATCGCTGCAATGTTGCCAGACTTCACCGAGCCGCCGTAGAGGACGCGCACAGCGTCGGCAACCTCAGCGTCGTACAGTTCGGCGAGACGGCCACGAATGGCACCACACACCTCCTGGGCGTCCGCGGGGGTTGCCACCTCGCCAGTGCCGATGGCCCACACGGGCTCGTAGGCGATGACGATCTGCTTGGCGCGCTCTGCCGGCAGGCCCTCGAGGGCGCCGTCGACCTGAGCGAGCGTGTAGGCGACCTGGTTGCCTTCCTTGCGGACGTCGAGGCCCTCACCCACGCACAGGATCGGGACGATGCCGTTGTCGAAGGCGGCCTTGACCTTGGCGGCGGCCACAGCGTCGGACTCACCGTGGTACTCGCGACGCTCCGAGTGGCCCACCGCAACGTACGAGACGTTGAGCTTGGCGAGCTGCGTGCCGGAGACCTCGCCGGTGTAGGCACCCGAGGCGTGAGCGGAGATGTCCTGCGCGCCAAACTTCACCTCGAGCTTGTCCGCGTCCACAAGGGTCTGCACGGAGCGGATCGACGTGAAGGACGGAAGCACGACAACCTCGACCTCGGCAAAGTTGTGCTTGGCGTCCTGGAGGAGCCACGCAAGCTTCTGGACCGTGTGAGTGGCCTCGAGGTGGTCGAGGTTGAGCTTCCAGTTGCCGGCGATGAGGGGGATGCGGGGCATTGATTAACCTTCCAGAACGTCGAGGCCAGGAAGAACCTTGCCCTCGAGCAGCTCGAGCGACGCGCCGCCGCCCGTAGAGATGTGACCGAACTTGGACTCGTCGAAGCCGAGCAGGCGAACCGCGGCTGCGGAGTCGCCACCGCCCACCACAGAGAATCCCTCGGAGTCGATGAGCGCCTGGGCGACGGCCTTGGTGCCCTCGGCGAAAGCGGGGAACTCAAACACGCCCATGGGGCCGTTCCACACGATGGTCTTGGCGTCGAGGATCTTCGCCGCGAATTTCGCAGCCGACTCAGGACCGATGTCGAGGCCCATGCGGTCTGCGGGGATGGCGTCCGCGGAGACGACCACAGCGTCGGCGTCAGCGGCGAAAGCCGTCGCCGCGACGATGTCCGTGGGGAGTACGATCTCGACGCCCGTCTCCTCAGCGGTCTTGAGGTAGCCCTTGACGGTCTCGATCTGGTCCTCTTCCAGGAGCGAGCTGCCAACGCCGTAGCCCTTGGCTGCGAGGAAGGTGAAGACCATGCCGCCACCAATGAGCAGTCGGTCGGCCTTGGTCAGCAGGTTCGCGATCACGCCGAGCTTGTCGGAGACCTTGGAGCCACCGAGCACGACGGCGTAGGGACGGTCGGGGTCCGAGACGGCCTTGCCGAGCGACTCGACCTCCTTCTGGACGAGCAGACCGGCGGCGGAGGGCAGCAGCTTGGCGACGTCGTAGACGGACGCCTGCTTGCGGTGCACCACGCCGAAACCGTCGGAGACGAAGACATCAGCGAAGGCGGAGAGCTCGGCGGCGAGGGCCTCGCGCTCCGCATCGACCTTGGAGGTTTCGCGAGTGTCGAAGCGCACGTTCTCGAGCATTGCGACATCGCCAGGCTGGAGCGCGGCGACGGTGGCCTTGGCGGACTCGCCCACGAGGTCGTCAGCAAGCGTGACCTTCTTGCCCAGCAGCTCGGACAGGCGTGCCGCGGCGGGAGCGAGAGAGTACTTGGGCTCCGGGGTGCCGCCAGGGCGGCCAAGGTGCGCGGTCACGATGACCGACGCTCCGGCGTCAAGCAGGCGCTGGATGGTCGGCACGGAGGCGCGGACGCGGCCGTCGTCAGTGATCGTGGTGCCGTCGAGCGGGACGTTGAGGTCCGAGCGGACAAGCACCTTCTTGCCGGAGAGGTCTCCGAGCGAGTCGATGGTCTTGAGCATGATGTCTTCCTGTCCTGGCATGGGTACGGCCGCACACGACTAGCGTGCGCGGCCGTACCTCATGATCGTCTTAGAGGCGCTCGCCGACGTACGAGGCGAGCTTCACGAGGCTCGTGGAGTAACCCCACTCGTTGTCGTACCACGCGATGATCTTGACGATGTTGCCATTCACCTTGGTGAGCTTGGCGTCGAAGATCGACTGGTGCGGGTTCGTCACGATGTCCGAGGAGACGATGTCATCCTCGGTGTACTCGAGCGTGCCCTTCATGGCGCCCTCAGCAGCAGCCTTGACCGCGGCGTTGACCTCCTCGACCGAGGTCTCCTTGGAGGCGACGAAGGTGAGGTCCGTGGCGGAGCCGGTGATCGTGGGAACACGCAGCGCGAAGCCGTCGAGCTTGCCCTTGAGCTCGGGGAGCACGAGGGCGACGGCCTTCGCGGCACCGGTCGAGGTGGGGACGATGTTCTGCGCGGCGGCGCGGGCACGGCGAAGGTCGCGGTGCGGGCCGTCCTGCAGGTTCTGGTCACCGGTGTAGGCGTGGATCGTGGTCATCAGACCCTTCTCGATGCCGATGGCGTCATTGAGGGCCTTGGCCACGGGCGCCAGGCAGTTCGTGGTGCACGAGGCGTTCGAGATGATGTTGTGCTTCTCGGGGTCGTAGTCGGTGTGGTTCACGCCGACGACAAAGGTCGCGTCCTCGTTGGTCGCGGGAGCCGAGATGATGACCTTCTTGGCACCGGCCGCGATGTGCGCGGAAGCCTTCTCCGCGTTGGTGAAGAAGCCGGTGGACTCGATGACAATGTCCGCGCCAAGCTCGCCCCAGGGCAGGTTGGCGGGGTCGCGCTCCGCAAGCGCACGGATGGCCTTGCCGTCGACGTAGATGTTCTCGTCGTCGTACGTGACCTCCTTGGGGAACTTGCCAAGCACGGTGTCGTACTTGAGCAGGTGCGCAAGGGTGTGGTTGTCAGTCAGGTCGTTGACACCGACGATCTCGATGTCTGCGCCTTCCGCGAGGATCGCACGGAAGAAGTTGCGTCCGATACGGCCAAAGCCGTTGATTCCGACCTTGATGGTCACTGTTGTCTCCTCGACTCGTGCCACTGCTGACACGCTTGGTGTTGGATGCATGCGCACATCCGCGTGCGCGGGGGACTCCGCCAGGGCGGGCCACTACGAAAAGCCTACTACCTACCCACTAGGGCAAACACGCGACGATGGTCCCGTATGCCCTTGGAATCGAAACGTTATTCCTCTGCGAGCAGATCTGGGGTGAGGAATGCCTCCGTGTCGGGGATCCCCAAGTCATGCGCCTTCTTGTCGGCGGTAGCCAGAAGGCGGCGAATACGTCCTGCGACGGCGTCCTTGGTGAGCGGAACGGCCGCATACTTGCCGAGCTCCTCGAGCGAGGCCTCCTTGTGCTGCAGTCGCAGCTCTCCGGCCTCTCGCAGGTGCTCGGGAACGTCGTCGCCAAGGATGTCGAAGGCCCTCTGCACACGGGCCGACGCTGCGACGGCTGCGCGTGCGGAGCGGCGCAGGTTGGCGTCGTCGAAGTTGGCGAGGCGGTTTGCGGTGCCGCGCACTTCGCGTCGGGTGCGCTTCTCTTCCCATTCGATGACGGAGTCGTGGGCGCCGAGGCGAGTGAGCAGCTCGGCGATCGCGTCACCGTCGCGGATGACGACGCGGTCCACTCCCCTGACTTCTCGCGACTTGGCGGTGACGCCCAGCCTGCGTGCGGCGCCTACGAGGGCGAGCGCCGCCTCCGGTCCTGGAGACGTGACCTCAAGAGCCGATGAACGACCTGGCTCTGTGAGCGAGCCGTGCGCGATGAAGGCGCCGCGCCACGCCCCGATGGTGTCCTCGATCGCGCCGCCAACCACCTGGGGAGGCAGTCCTCGCACCGGGCGTCCCCTGTGGTCAAGCAGTCCCGTCTGTCGAGCGAGCGACTCGCCTTCCTTCACGACGCGGACAAGGTAGCGGTTGCCCTTCTTGAGGCCTCCGGACACCACGATGATGTCGGAGCCCAGGTTGTAGACATCCTGGATGAAGCCCCGCAGGCGACGCGCGCCAGCCGCGGTGTCGAGCTCCGCCTCGATGACGATGCGACCAGAGACGATGTGGAGGCCACCGGCGAAGCGCAGCGTCGTTGCCACCTCTGCCTTGCGGGCCGAAACCTTGTCCACTGCCACGCGGGCGAGCTCATCTTTCACCTGTGCGGTCAGTGCCATGCGGATATCCTGCCACTCATCGCGTGGTCGAGTTGCCGCTTCCGGCCAGCAATTCGAATGCCTTCGCGTACTGCGCGCTCAAGAGGCTGTGGTCATGGCGGTCGATCTGGCCGTCAGCCTTGAGCGGTGCGACGACGAGGCGAGATCCCCAGTCCTCCACGGCCTCGGCGAGCCTGCCGTCGGCCGCCTCCTCAGCGTCGGCCACCACGACGGCAGGTGTGAATCCCGGTGCCAATGCGCGCAGCGCGGCAACGTCGTCCGCCCTGTGCATGCCCTTGGTCTCGATGTCCTCGTTGGCGATGTTCATGGTAAGCACCGCTCGCGGCGAGGCGGCCTCGAGAGCCTTGCGAACGTCGGGCACAAGGAAGTGCGCGAGCACCGACGTGTACCAGGAGCCGGGGCCAAGCACCACCATGTCGGCCGACGCTATGGCCTCCAACGTGGCGGCCGGCACGTGAGGTTCTGGCGGGTCGAGCGACAAGGAGGAGATCCTCTCCCCCGCCATCGCGACGGCGACCTGGCCGACGACGGTGCGGGGGCCGCGCGGGTCGTCGACGACGGCNCTGATGGCGACCGGCTCATCCGAAACGGGGAGCACCCGGCCTTGAGCACGCAGCAGTCTCGCNACCCAGTCGAGGCCGCCGACGATGTCTCCCGTGTGCGACCACAGGGCGGCAATGAGCAGGTTTCCCACGGCATGGCCGTCCAGTGGGCCGTTCGACGAGAAGCGGGACTGGAGAACGTCTCGCCACGTGGTGCCCCAGTCCGTGTCCTCGCACAGCGCGCTGAGCGCCATGCGCAGGTCGCCAGGAGGCACGATGCCGAACTCTTCGCGCAAGCGGCCGGATGAGCCGCCGTCGTCGGCGACGGTGACGACCGCCGTGAGGGTTTCGGAGACCGGCCGGAGAGCGCGCAGCGATGCATACAAGCCGTGCCCGCCGCCGAGGGCGACGACATGCGGCAGCATCACTTCTCCCTGTCTCGATGCGTCACGCGCACTGGGACATCCGCTTCCCGCAGCCGGTCAGCCAGGGCTTCCGCCATCGCCACGGAGCGGTGCTTGCCTCCCGTGCACCCCACCGCGATCGTCACCGAATGCTTGTCATGTGCGCGGTACAGGCGCAGCACGTTCTTGAGCAGTTCGGAGTAGCTGCCGAGGAACTCCTCCGCTCCCTCTGAGGCGAGCACGTACTCGCTCACCGCCTGATCGAGTCCGGTGAGCGGGCGCAGATGAGGCACCCAGTGGGGGTTGTGTAGGAAGCGCACGTCAGCGACGAAGTCGGCGTCCTTGGGAATGCCGTTCTTGAAGCCGAATGTGACGATGTTCACGGTGAGAGGGGCGTCTTCGGCACCCACATGCTCGATGACGCGGTCGCGCAGCTCGTGAACGTTGAGGGTAGACGTGTCGATGATGATGTCCGCGCGCTCGCGCACCGCCCCGAGCAGCTCTCGCTCCCTCGTGATGCCCTCGAGCAGCGTGCCGTCCTTCTGCAGCGGATGGGGGCGGCGGGCCTCCTCGAAGCGGTGGACCAGGGTGTCGTCCGAGGCGTCGAGGAACATGAGCTTGACGGGGATGCCGCGCGACTCGAGATCGTCGATGACCGCCTCGATGTCGCTGAACAGGCCGCCGGCCCTGACGTCCACGACGGCCGCGAGGCGATCGTCGGGATCCTTGCCGACCATCGCCACGAGGCCGCCCAGCATCTGCGGCGGAAGGTTATCGACGACATACCAGCCCTGATCCCCAAGAGCGGCGGCGGCGCGGGTCCTGCCGGCGCCGGACATGCCGGTGAGGATGATGACCTCTGGCGCGGTCTCTGGGGTCTCGAAGTCCGGGCGGGGTATCCCAGAGGGATACGTGACAGGGGGAACTTCGTCCGTCATGTGTCAAGCATGCCAGGTGAACCGTGCAGGGCCGCGTGAATCGATCGCGCGGTGCCGGATCCGATGCCTGGAACCAGTGCCAGCTGCTCGACAGAGGCCGCTTTGACCTGCGCAAGCGACCCAAAGTGGGCGATGAGCGCCTTGGCGCGTGTAGGCCCCACGCCGGGAAGTTCGTCCACTGCGGAGGCCTTCATGGCCTTGGTGCGCTTCTTGCGGTGCTTCGAGATGGCAAACCGGTGCGCCTCGTCACGAACGCGCTGCAGCAGGAACAGCGCCTCGGAGCCGCGCGGCAGGATTGTGGGGAACTCATCCCCAGGAACCCACACCTCTTCGAGTCGCTTCGCAAGGCCGACGACGGCGACCCCCCTGACGCCAAGCTCATCAATGACCTCCTTGGCGGCGTTGGCCTGGGGCAGTGCGCCGTCGATCACGACGAGTTGGGGTGGGTAGGCGAACTTGGCCGTCTCGCGCTCCTCGATGGGAAGCTGTGACTCCTCCAGGTACCGCGTGAAGCGTCGGCGGATCACCTCGCGCATTGCAGTCAGGTCATCGAGAGAGTCCGCAATGGAGAACTGGCGGTAGTGCGCCTTCTTGGGGATCGCATCCTCGAACACGACCATCGAGCCCACTTGATTGGTTCCCTGGGTGTGCGAAATGTCGTAACACTCGATGCGCAGCGGTGCCTCTGGAAGTCCCAGCGCCTCCTGCAGCTCCTGAAGCGCCGCCGATCTCGCCGTGAGGTCAGTGGCCCTGCGCAGCCGATGCTGCTGGAGAACCTCTTCCGCGTTGCGGCGGCCCAGAGTCGCGAGCTCTGCCTTCTTGCCCTTCTGCGCCTTGCGCACCTCGACGCGTGCGCCGCGAACACCGCTCAGCCACTCCTGCACACCGCTCGACACGGCCGCGGGAACGATGATCTCGGTGGGAATGTCCGCGGCATCCGCGTCGCCATACGCCTCTTGGAGCAGCTGCTCCACCAGTTCCGGCTCGGTGAGGGGGTCTGGCTTGTCGACCACCCAGCCGCGCTGACCCGCGATGCGACCGTCCCTCACGATGAACACGTGCGCTGCCGCCTCGAGCTCCTCATCGACAACCGAGAACACGTCGACGTCCGATCCCGCGCTGAGCACCACCGCATTGCGCTCGAGCACGGACTTGAGTGCCGTGAGCCGGTCCCGGGCGCGAGCGGCCGCTTCGAAGTCCTCCCGCTCTGACGCCGCGAGCATCTGTTCGGTGACGTCCCTGATGATTCCCTTCGCGTCGCCGGCGAGCACCTCGCAGACGCGGCCCGCGATCTCGCGGTGCTCTTCCGCGCTCACCCGGCCCACGCATGGGGCGGAGCACTTGCCGATGTAGCCGAGCAGACACGGTCGGTCCTGTCGCTGCGCCTTCTTGAATGTCGCGGCAGAGCATGACCTCATGGGCAGCGCCGTCATGAGCGTGTCGACGGTCTCGCGGATCGCCCATGCCTTCGCGTAGGGGCCGAAGTACCGCACGCCGGGCTTGCGTTCTCCGCGCATCACCATGATGCGAGGGAACTCCTCGTTCATCGTGATCGCGAGGTACGGATACGACTTGTCGTCCTTGAAGATGACGTTGAAGCGGGGGTCGTACTTCTTGATCCATGTGTGCTCGAGGATAAGGGCCTCGACATTGTTGCGGACCACCGTCCACTCGACCGATGCCGCCGTCGTGACCATGAGTCGTGTGCGCGGGTGTAGCTGCGACAGGTCCTGGAAGTAGTTCTGCAGGCGCTGACGCAGGTTGATGGCCTTGCCGACGTAGATCACGCGACCGGAGGGGTCGCGGAAGCGATATACGCCGGGACTCGTTGGGATCGTCCCCGGCTTGGGTCGGTAATCCGCCGGGTTGGTCACGTTTCCAGCCTACGCTCGCGCGCTGACTCGCCCGCGCCCTGCCTAGGCAGCGGCCGACGTGTCGAGCAGCTGGGCGAGGAAGCGTCCGGTGTGGCTCGCCTCCACCTTGGCGACGTCCTCTGGGGTGCCCTCTGCGACCACGAGGCCTCCGCCGGATCCGCCTTCTGGACCCATGTCGATGACCCAGTCGGCGGACTTGATGACGTCGAGGTTGTGCTCGATCACGATGACGGTGTTGCCCTTGTCGACGAGCCCCTGGAGCACGCCCAAGAGCTTGCGCACATCCTCGAAGTGCAGGCCCGTGGTGGGCTCGTCGAGAACGTAGATGGTGCGGCCCGTGGAGCGACGCTGCAGCTCCGATGCGAGCTTCACGCGCTGCGCCTCGCCGCCAGAAAGGGTGGGAGCCGGCTGGCCCAGCCGGACATAGCCCAGTCCCACGTCCACGAGAGTCGAGAGGTGACGCGAGATCGCGGGGATCGCCTCGAAGAACTCGGCGGCCTCGGAGATCGGCATGTCGAGGATGTCAGCGACGTTCTTACCCTTGAAGTGCACCTCGAGCGTCTCGCGGTTGTAGCGCGCGCCTTTGCAGACCTCACAGGGCACATACACGTCGGGCAGGAAGTTCATCTCGATCTTCAGCGTGCCGTCGCCGGAACACGCCTCACAGCGCCCGCCCTTGACGTTGAACGAGAAGCGACCGGGACCGTAGCCGCGCACCTTGGCCTCTGTGGTCTCCGAGAACAGCTTGCGGATGCGGTCCCACACGCCGGTGTACGTGGCAGGGTTCGACCGCGGGGTGCGACCGATGGGGCCCTGGTCCACGTGAACCACCTTGTCGAGGTGGCCCGTGCCGAGGATGCGAGAGTGGCGCCCCGGCACCTGGCGAGCGCCGTTCAGGGTGTTCGCGAGCGAGGTGTAGAGGATCGAATTCACGAGCGTGGACTTGCCGGAGCCGGACACCCCCGTCACGGCGGTGAGCACTCCCAGCGGGAACGTCACGTCAATTCCCTGCAGATTGTGTTCTCGCGCCCCCACCACGGTGAGCGTCTTGCCCTCCGTCCACGTTCGTCGAACATCGGGCACCGCGATCTGCTTCTTGCCGGCAACGTACTGGCCGGTGAGAGAGCGGTCGTTCTTCAGGAGCGCCTCGACGGGTCCCGAGTGCACCACTTCTCCCCCGTGCTCACCGGCACCCGGCCCGATGTCAACGACCCAGTCAGCTGTGCGGATCGTGTCTTCGTCGTGCTCGACCACGATGAGCGTGTTGCCAAGATCCCTGAGGCGAGTGAGGGTCTCGATGAGGCGGTGGTTGTCGCGCTGGTGCAGGCCGATGCTGGGCTCATCGAGCACGTACAGCACGCCCACGAGGCCAGAGCCGATCTGCGTGGCGAGCCTGATGCGCTGCGCCTCGCCGCCGCTCAGGGTCGCCGCGGCTCGCGACAGGGTGAGGTAGTCGAGGCCAACGTCCAGCAGGAAGCCCAACCGGGCATCGATCTCCTTGAGGACCTGAACCGCGATCTGCTTGCCGCGCTCGTCAAGCTCCGCGCGGTTGAGGAAGTCTCGCGCCTCGCCGATTGACAACTCGCAGATCTCCGCGATCGACTTGCCGCCGATCGTCACGGCGAGCACCTCTGGCTTGAGTCGTGTGCCCTCACAGCGCGGGCACGGGATCTCGCGCATGTACGACTCGTACTTCTCGCGCGTGTAGTCCGATTCCGTCTGACCGTGGAGACGCTCAAGCCACGTGATCGCGCCCTCGAAGCCGGTGGTGTACTGACGCTCGCGGCCGTAGCGGTTTCGGAACTTCACGTGCACCTTGTAGTTGTTGCCGTAAAGGACTGCCTTCTTGGCCTCATCGGAGAGGTCCTTGAACGGCGTGTTCATCGAAAAGCCGATCTCCGCGGCGAGCCCCTCAAGCGCGCGGCCGAAGTACTCGGAGGACATGCTCGACCACGGCACGATGGCGCCTTCCGCGAGGCTCAGCTCGGGATCCGGCACCACCAACTCAGGATCGACCTCGAGTTTGACGCCGATGCCGGTGCACTCTGGGCAAGCACCGTAGGGGGCGTTGAAGGAGAAGGTGCGCGGCTCCATCTCCTCAAGGGTGAGCACATGGTCGTTGGGGCAAGCGCGCTTCTCGCTGTAGCGTCGGGCAGGCACGTCGCCGTCGACGGGCTCGATGATGACGAGGCCGTCGGCGATGCGCAGCGCCGTCTCCACCGAATCGGTGAGGCGCTGACGGATGCCGTCACGCGCGACAAGGCGGTCGACGACCACCTCGATGTCGTGCTTGAGCTTCTTCTCGAGCTGCGGCGGCTCGCTCAGCTGGACGGTCTCGCCGTCGACCCGGGCGCGAGCGAAGCCCTGGCTCTGCAGATCTTCGAACAGGTCCTGATACTCGCCCTTGCGACCGCGAATCACGGGAGCGAGGACCTGGTAGCGGGTGCCCTCCGGCAGCGTCAGCACCGAGTCGACGATCTGCTGCGGAGTCTGGGAGCGCACCTCCTCGCCACATACGGGGCAGTGCTGCACGCCGACGCGTGCGTACAGCAGGCGCAGATAGTCGTAGACCTCGGTGATGGTGCCGACCGTCGATCGCGGGTTGCGGTTGGTCGACTTCTGGTCGATCGACACCGCGGGCGAAAGGCCCTCAATGAAGTCGACGTCAGGCTTATCCATCTGGCCAAGGAACTGGCGGGCATAGGCGCTGAGCGACTCGACGTAGCGACGCTGCCCCTCCGCGAAGATGGTGTCGAACGCGAGCGACGACTTGCCGGAGCCGCTCAGACCGCTGAAGACGATGAGCGAATCGCGAGGAAGGTCAAGGTCGATGCCCTTGAGGTTGTGTTCGCGCGCCCCACGGACGATCAGCCTGTCATTCACCCTGCAATGCTACGTGGAATCGCGTTCGAACGCATGTTCGAACGGCACATTTGCACCGCGTGTCGCGCTGAGCGAACACCGCACGGCTATTCGGCCGGCGACTCTTCGGTTGCCTCTGCCTTGCTCAGACCACGCGTCGCAAGCAGGCTTGCGGTCGCCGCGGTGCCGATCACCACGACGATCACCACGAGCGACAGCCACGTGGGGAACTCGGGGATCTGGTGCAGTTCGTGGCCGCCATTGATGAAGGGCAGCGAATTCTCTCGCAGCGCCTCGAGGATCAGCTTCACACCGATGAAGGCGAGGATCACCGCGAGGCCGTACGACAGGTAGATCAGTCGCTGGAGCAGGCCCTGGACCACGAAGAACAGTTGGCGCAGTCCCATGAGTGCGAACGCATTGGCCGTGAACACGATGTAGGGGTCCGTGGTGAGGCCGAAGATCGCGGGGATCGAATCAAGCGCGAACAGCACGTCCGTGCTGCCCACCGCAATCATGACGATGAGCATGGGCGTGATGAGGCGTCGACCGTGCTCCTTCACGAACAGCGCCGCGCCGCGATAGCCGTCGGTGCCGGGAAGCATCTTGCGCACCCAGCGCGTGACGCGGTTCTCTTCGTACTCCACCTCGCCCTCTTCGGCCCCGCCCTCCTTGGCGACGGAGATGGCGGTCCAGATGAGGAAGATGCCGAACAGATAGAACACCCACGTGAAGGCGGCGAGGGCCGCGGCGCCCACCGCGATGAAGACGCCGCGCAGCACGAGCGCGATGGCCACGCCGATGAGCAGCACGCGCTGGCGGTACTGCGGTGGGACCTGGAACCTCGTGAGGATCACCAGGAAGACGAAGAGGTTGTCGACGCTCAGCGACCATTCAGTGATGTAGCCGGCGAAGAACTCTGTCGCCTTCTCAGCAGAGTTCCAGAAGATCATGCTCAGGCCGAACGCCGAGGCCAGAGAGATATAGAAGATCGTCCAGCGAGCCGACTCTTTGAAGCTCGGTTCGTGGGGCTTGCGCACCACGATAAAGAAGTCAAAGACGAACAGGCCGACTATCGCGGCAATCGTTATTGCCCACACTGCCGCAGATTCCACCGGGCCAGTGTAGGGGTCACACCGTCAAATTCCTATTGTGTTGCGCCGAGCATCTGGCGGAGTTCCTTCTTGAGTTCCGCAATCTCATCGCGCAGGCGGGCAGCGAGCTCGAATTGCAGGTCTCCGGCGGCTGTGCGCATCTGCGCGGACAGGTCCTCGATGAGCTGAGTGAGCTCTTCGGCGGGCCGATCCGCAAGAGGGGTCCTGGGCGCCGACGGAGTGGGCGCCTTCTTGGCCTCGTTGAGGGTAGACGCGGTGTCAGCCTCTTCCCTGGCGAGCATCTCGGTGATGTCGCCGATGCGCTTGCGCAGCGGCGTGGGGTCGATGCCGTGCTCGGTGTTGTACGCAATCTGCAGCTCACGGCGACGGTTGGTCTCTTCGATCGCTGACTTCATCGAGTCCGTGATGACGTCCGCGTACATGTGCACCTCGCCCGAGACATTGCGGGCCGCACGACCGATCGTCTGGATGAGCGAGGTCCCCGAGCGGAGGAACCCCTCCTTGTCCGCGTCGAGAATGCTCACGAGTGACACCTCTGGGAGGTCTAGGCCCTCGCGCAGCAGGTTGATGCCCACGAGGACGTCGAACTTTCCCATGCGCAGCTCGCGCAGCAGCTCCACTCGACGGAGGGTGTCGACGTCGGAGTGCAGGTACTCGACCTTCACTGTCCGTTCGGCGAGGTAATCCGTGAGGTCTTCCGCCATCTTCTTGGTCAGGGTCGTGACCAGCACACGCTCATCCCTCTCGACGCGAAGCCGCACCTGCTCCAGCAGGTCGTCGATCTGCCCCTCTGTGGGCTTCACGACTACGAGCGGGTCAACAAGGCCAGTGGGCCGGATGATCTGCTCCACCACGCCATTCGCGCGTTCCAGCTCGTACGCGGCAGGCGTCGCCGAGAGGTACACCGTCTGGTGAATGCGCTCTTGGAACTCTTCCCACTTCAGCGGCCGGTTGTCGAGCGCAGAGGGCAGGCGGAAGCCGTGGTCCACGAGCGTGCGCTTTCGCGACTGGTCGCCGTGGTACATCGCCCCAATCTGCGGGACCGTCACGTGCGACTCGTCGATGACCAGCAGGAAGTCATCCGGGAAGTAGTCGAGCAGGGTGTGCGGCGGCGTTCCCGGGGCACGCTGCTCGATGTGGCGCGAGTAGTTCTCGATGCCGCTGCACGTTCCGACGGATCGCATCATCTCGAGGTCGAAGGTGGTGCGCATCTTGAGTCGCTGCGCCTCGAGCAGCTTTCCCTGCTTCTCGAGTTCGACAAGCCGCTCCCCCAGTTCCTGCTCGATGGTCCTGATCGCGGTGTTCATCCGCTCTTCGCTCGCGACGTAGTGAGAGGCGGGGAAGATGTGCACCTGCTCGCGACGCTCGATCACGTCGCCCGTGAGCGGATGCAGCGAGTACAGCGCCTCGATCTCGTCACCGAAGAACTCGATGCGAATCGCCAGCTCTTCGTACACGGGGATGATCTCGACCGTATCGCCGCGCACGCGGAAGGTGCCGCGAGTGAACGCGAGGTCATTGCGCGAGTACTGCATCTGCACGAACTCACGCAGCAGCGCATCGCGGTCGAGGCTGTCGCCCACCGCGAGGCTCACCATGCCCTGGATGTACTCCTCAGGCGTTCCCAGGCCGTAGATGCACGACACCGACGACACGACCACCACGTCCCGCCGCGTGAGCAGGGAGTTGGTCGCGGAGTACCGCAGTCGCTCGACCTCCTCATTGATCGAGGAGTCCTTCTCGATGTAGGTGTCCGTCTGCGGAACGTACGCCTCTGGCTGGTAGTAGTCGTAGTAGCTGACGAAGTACTCGACGGCGTTGTTCGGCAGCAGATCGCGGAACTCATTGGCGAGCTGCGCGGCGAGAGTCTTGTTGTGCGCCATCACGAGCGTGGGGCGCTGCAGCCNCTCGACGAGCCATGCCGTCGTGGCCGATTTGCCTGTTCCGGTGGCGCCGAGCAGGACCACGTCCTTCTCCCCCGCTTGGATGCGCCGCGCGAGTTCGTCGATGGCCTGCGGCTGGTCACCGGACGGCTCATATTCCGAGACGACCTTGAAGGGGTTCTGTGCACGGCGCAGGTCAGAGGACATGCAACTACGGTACGCCGAGCCACTGACACGGCCCCTCGCGACTAGTGCGGAACCAGCTCGTCCCAGAAGCGGTCGACCTGCGCCGCAAGCTCCTCAGGCGACCCAGACCCGTCGAGCACCACATCCGCCGCGGCGGCGCGCTGCTCGTCAGTGGCCTGCGCGGCGATGCGCGCCTCGGCCTCAGCACCCGTCATTCCACGGGACGAGACCAGGCGCTGGATGCGCAGTTCGACGGGAGCCGCAACGGTCACCACGAGGTCGAAGTCCCCGCCCTGGCCGGTCTCGACGAGCAGCGGGATGTCGTGAACGACCACGTCGACGCCCTCGAGCCGGGCCTGCCGGTCGGCAGCCAGCGCGGCAGCCATGACGTAGGGATGGACGATGCGGTTGAGCCGTTCGCGCTCGTGGTCGTCCCTGAACACGATCTGGGCAAGCGCCGCCCTGTCGAGCTGCCCATTGACGACAACCATGTCTCCGAATGCGGCAACGATGTCCACGAGAGCGGCGGAACCGGGCTCGACGACCCTGCGGGCCAACACATCGTGATCGATGACTCGCGCTCCACGTTCAGCGAACCGTGCGGACGCGGTGGACTTACCCGCGGCAATGCCTCCAGTGAGCCCGATGCGCAGCATGCTCGGCATCTTCACACGCGGCCGACGCTGGCGGCAACTTCGTGTGCATCACGTCACCCCAGCGTCGGGCAAGAGAAAACCCGGCGGGGCCACACCGTGAGGTGGGCGCCCGCCGGGCTTCAGAGAACTGCTTAGTTGCCGGTGAGCTTCTCGCGAAGCGCCGCGAGACGCTCGTCGGAAGCGAGGGTGCCGGCCGACTCCGCCTCGTCCTCGTGCGAGGAGTAGGAGGTTGCGACGTCGCCCTTGCCGGAGCGCTTCTTGCCAGCGGGGGCCGAAGCCTCGATCTCCGCAGCGGCAGCGTCCTGCTTGGCGACAAACGCCTTGTGAGCCTCCCAGCGCTCGTGCGCCTTGGCGTACTCCGCCTCCCAGGCCTCGCGCTCGGCGTCGAAGCCCTCGCGCCACTCCTGGGTCTCGGGGTCGAAGCCCTCCGGGTACTTGTAGTTGCCCTGGGCGTCGTACTCGGCGGTCATGCCGTACAGCGCGGGGTCGAAGTCCTCGCCGTTGGGGTCCACACCCTCGTTGGCCTGCTTGATGGACAGCGAGATGCGGCGACGCTCGAGGTCGATGTCGATGATCTTGACGAAGACCTCTTCGTCAGCAGAGACGACCTGCTCGGGCAGTTCGACGTGGCGCACGGACAGCTCGGAGATGTGCACGAGGCCTTCGATGCCCTCGAAGACGCGAACGAACGCACCGAAGGGAACGAGCTTGGTGACCTTGCCGGGCACGATCTGGCCGATCGCGTGGGTGCGTGCGTACACGGCCCACGGGTCCTCCTGGGTGGCCTTGAGCGACAGGGACACGCGCTCGCGGTCCATGTCGATCTCGAGCACCTCGACCTCGACCTCCTGGCCAACAGAGACAACCTCGGTGGGGTGGTCGATGTGCTTCCAAGACAGTTCGGAGACGTGCACCAGGCCATCAACGCCGCCCAGGTCAACGAACGCACCAAAGTTCACGATCGACGACACGACACCCTTGCGCACCTGGCCGGGGGCCAGCGCGGTGAGGAACGTGGAACGCACCTCGGACTGGGTCTGCTCGAGGAACGCACGGCGGGACAGCACCACGTTGTTGCGGTTCTTGTCGAGCTCGATAATCTTCGCCTCGATCTGCTGGCCGATGTAGGGGCCAAGGTCGCGAACGCGACGCATCTCGACGAGAGAGGCGGGAAGGAAGCCGCGCAGACCGATGTCCACGATCAGGCCACCCTTGACGACCTCGATGACCGTACCGGAGACGATGCCGTCCTCTTCCTTGACCTTCTCGATCGAGCCCCAGGCACGCTCGTACTGAGCACGCTTCTTGGACAGGATCAGGCGGCCTTCCTTGTCCTCCTTGGTGAGAACGAGGGCCTCGATGGTGTCACCGACGTTGACGACATCGTCAGGGTCGGCGTCGTGGCGGATGGACAGCTCACGGGCGGGGATGACGCCCTCTGTCTTGTAGCCGATGTCGAGGAGGACCTCGTCACGGTCAACCTTGACGATGACGCCCTCAACAAGGTCGCCGTCGTCGAAGTTCTTGATAGTTGCGTCAATCGCGGCGAGGAAGTCTTCGCTCGAGCCGATGTCGTTGACGGCAATCTGGGTGGACTCGGGGGTGGATACGGACATTAAGGAGTAGCTCCGATGGATGGGGGGCATTCGTAGTGAATTTGGACATGGTCAAGCGCGCCAGGGCGCACAAGGCCAACGGAAATCATACCCCGCGACGAGGTTCCCGCACAATGTGCCCCGCCATCGGACCACCCGACCCCAGCGTCGGTCCCATGCGAACCCCAGCGTCGGTCCCATGCGTTAGGCCGCTCCGCCGGAACGCTCCGCACGGACGCTGTGACCAATGAGGCCAGTGTGACTGCTAGACGCCTCGTCTGAAACTCACCAGTCACATGAGCCACAACGTCCGTGCGGAGCGTTCCGGGGGTGGGGCGGCTGACAGGTGATGCCCGACGCTGGTTACAGATCGCGCGCAGTGTCCAGCAGCTCCTTGGGGACCCACTTGGTCTTGCCCATCATCTCCTTGAAGGGCTTGAGCACGACCTTGTCGCCCTCAAGCGCCGTGAACTTGCCGGCCTCCCCCGCCACGAGCGCGTCGATCGCGGCGACGCCGAACCGGGTCGCCAGGAGGCGGTCCGCCGCGGTGGGGATGCCGCCGCGCTGCACGTAGCCGAGCACGGTCAGTCGCGTCGGGAAGCCGGTCTCCGCCTCGATCGCCTTGGTGATCTCGTGACCGATCGAGCCGGCGATCGGGTTGCCCTTCTCGTCGATCGTGGGCTTGCCGTTCCACTTGGTGCCCTCCGCAGGGATGGCGCCTTCCGCGACGGCCACGATCGAGAAGTTCTTGTAGCGGTGGCGGTGCTTGATCTTCTTGACGATGTGCTCAAGGTCGAAGGGCTCTTCAGGGGCGAGGATGATGTCCGCGCCGCCGGCGATGCCCGCGGTGACCGAGATCCAGCCCGAGTGGCGCCCCATCAGCTCGACGACCATGACGCGGTTGTGCGACTCAGCCGTCGAGTGGAGGCGGTCGATGGCTTCCGTCGCGATGGTGACGGCCGTGTCGAAGCCGATCGCAGCGTCGGTCCCCACCACGTCGTTGTCGATCGTCTTGGGAATGCCGATCACGGGAAGACCCGTCGCTTCGGAGACCTTGCCTGCGGCCTTGAGCGTCCCGTCGCCGCCGATGCAGATGAAGCCCTCGAGCTTCTCGTTCTCTGCAGTGTCCTTGACGGCCTCCATGCCGCCCTCGACCTTGTGGGGGTGGCAACGAGCGGTGCCGAGCATCGTTCCGCCCTCGACGAGGATGCCGGAGACATCGTTGCGCGACAGCGGTATCGCGTCGCCCTTGATGACGCCCTCCCAGCCGTTGCGGAAGCCCACGATCGACGAGCCGTGCTCCGAGGTGCCCCGCTTGACCACCGCGCGAATCGCCGCGTTGAGTCCGGGGCAGTCCCCGCCGCCTGTGAGGATGCCGATGCGCATGTGCCTACTTTCAATGTCCAGCGGTGCGCCAGTTGGCACCGATACCTACGTTCACGTCGAGAGGCACGGAGAGCTTGGCCGCGCCGCTCATCTCGTCCCTGAGAATAGCCTCGACCGCTTCCCGCTCACCGGGGGCGACCTCGACCACGAGTTCATCATGCACCTGAAGGACCTGCCGCGATGACAGCCCTTGGTCCCGGAGGCGAGCGTCAACGGCAAGCATCGCACGTTTGATGAGATCGGCCGCACTTCCCTGAATGGGTGCGTTGAGAGCCACGCGCTCGGCGATCTCTCTGCGCTGACGGTTCGTCGAGTTGAGATCCGGCAGGTAGCGGCGGCGGCCGAAGATTGTGGTGGTGTACCCGTCCTCGCGAGCCTTGCGCACCACGCCATCGAGATAGGTGCGCACCCCGCCAAAGCGCTTGTAGTAGTCGTCCATGAGCGCGCGCGCCTCGTCGACGGAGACACTCAGCTGCTTCGACAGTCCGAAGGCTGACAGCCCATACGCGAGGCCGTACGACATCGCCTTCACGTGGGAACGCATGATGGGAGTGACGTCGGCGGGGTCCACGCCGTATACGCGAGAGCCGACGAAGCGGTGCAGATCCTCTCCGGACCGAAATGCCTCGATGAGTCCCTGGTCGCCGCTGAGATGCGCCATGATGCGCATCTCGATCTGCGAGTAGTCGGCCGTGACGAGCGTCTCGTATCCCGGACCGGCGATGAAGGCTTCGCGGATGCGGTGGCCCTCCTCGGTGCGGATGGGGATGTTCTGCAGGTTCGGATCCTTGGAGCTGAGACGTCCCGTTGCCGCGACCACTTGCGAGAACGTGGTGTGGATGCGGCCATCAGGGCCCACCGACTGCGCGAGCGTGTCGATGATCTGCGACAGCTTCGAGGCGTCACGGTGCGCAAGCAGCGCATCGAGGAACGGATGCGGCATCTTCTCGCTGAGGTCTTGAATCGAGGCCGCGTCCGTCGAGTAGCCCGTGGCGATCTTCTTGGTCTTGGGCATGCCGAGTCGATCGAACAGCACCTCTTGAAGCTGCTTGGGGCTCGCAAGGTTGACGCGATCGCCGCCAATGGAGGCGTACGCCGCCTCCGCGGCCTGCTCCGCCCTAGCGACGGCCTCGCCATGGAGCTGGGACAGCTTCTGGGCATCGACGGCCATTCCTGCCGCCTCCATATGCGCGAGCGTCACAATGAGCGGCAGCTCAAGGTCGCGGTACAGCTCACCCATGTCTCGCTCTTCGACGAGCTTCTCAAGCTCGGCCGCGAGCAGGAACACCGCGGACGCGCGGCGAGCGGCACCCGCGGCCTGCGGCCCGTCGAGGCCAAGGTCGAGCTGGCCCTCGTCCGCCGCGGCATCGAGCGTGATGCCTACGTACCGCTGCGCAATCGCGTCAAGGGTGAACCCCCGCTGATCGGGATTCACCAGGAACGCGGCGATCTGCGTGTCTCCCACAACCCCGTTGAGCTCGTAGCCGCGCGCCCTCAGCGCATGCCACGCGTCCTTGGAGCCATGCAGCACCTTCCCGACGCTGGGGTCGGCAAGCCAGTCCTTGATCGCCTGATCTTCGGCTGGGCTGAGCGAGGTGAGGTCTACTCCAAAGGCGGATTCATCATTCACGGCGACACCGAGCGCCCAAGCATCGGCATCGGCGCCCGCCCGGCCCTCGACATACACCGCACAGCGGCCGGTCTGAGCCGCGATGCCCTCGGCCGCCGCGTCGGTGATGATCACCACATCCGCGGCTGCCACGGCGGGCGAATCGGGCTCACCATGAGTCGCGAAGGGCAGCAGCTTGTCCCGCAGGGCGCGGAACTGGAGCGCATCGCACACGGCGTGGATCGCCGCGGCGTCTCCACCCTCATAGCGGAGGTCGTCAACGGGAGTCTCCACCTCAAGATCGGTCACGAGGTGGTTGAGCTGTCGGTTGAGCCGCACCTGCTCGAGGTGCGCCCGCAGATTCTCCCCCGCCTTGCCCGGGATGTCGTCGGCGCTGGAAAGGATTCCTTCGAGACCGCCGTAGGTTGCCACCCACTTCGCGGCGGTCTTGGGGCCGACGCCCGGCACACCCGGGAGATTGTCGCTCGTCTCCCCCACCAGCGCCGCGAGGTCTGGGTACTGCTCCGGACGGACCGCGTACTTCTCAGCCACAGCGTCGGGCGTGTAATTGACGAGGTCGGAGACGCCCTTGCGCGGATACAGCAACGTCACCTTGTCGTTGACCAGCTGAATGGTGTCCCGATCGCCGGACACTACGAGCACGTCCATACCCGCCTCCGCGCCGAGCCGGGCGTAGGTTGCGAGGAGGTCGTCTGCCTCGTAGTTGGGCTTGTCGACTGCCGCGACGCCCAGCGCGGCAAGCACTTCGCGGATGAGCGGCACCTGCGGCTCGAAATCCGGAGGAGTGACGTCTCGCGTGCCCTTGTACGACGGCAGCATCTCCGTGCGGAACGTCCCGCCGGGAAGGTCGAAGGCCACCGCGATGTGGGTGGGCTGCCTCTCCCGCATGAGCGTCGACAGCATCGTGGTGAAGCCGTAGACGGCGTTGGTAGCCACTCCGTTGGGCGTGGTGAAATTCTCCACCGGCAGTCCGAAGAAGGCTCGGAAGGCCATCGACAGGCCGTCGACCAACAGCAGTGTTCCCTTGGTGGATTCGCTCACAGATGCCAACCTATCCTCATGACCGACGACGCCGCCGCATACGACTATCCCGGCACGCTCATTGAGCGCCTCGGAATCACCATCGTCTCAGTGAGCGCTGACACGGTGGTGGCGACGATGCCGGTCGAGGGGAACACCCAGCCATACGGCCTGCTCCATGGCGGGGCCAGCGCGGCTCTCGCAGAGACCGTGGGTTCCTTCGGCGCCATGGCGCACGCAGGGAGTGGACGAATCGCCGTTGGAGTCGACCTCAACATCACCCACCACAGGGCTGTTCGTCACGGATTGGTTACAGCGACGGCGACTTCCCTCCATAGGGGGCGCACAACTGCCACGTATGGCATTAGGGTGACGGATCAAGAAGACCGCTTGACCGCAACGGCGCGGTTGACATGCGTCATCGTCGACGAAGAGGGAGTCGGACCCAACCGTGAACACGAGCCTCGCGTGCCACATGTCTGAAACAAAAGAGGTCTACGGTGACCCCATCCACAACGGGAGGACACCGTGATCAAGACCCTTGATCGGCGCACCGTAATCCGCGCACTCATCGTGTTTGTCGTGGGTGCCGCACTTCTCACCATTGCGCAGATAGCGGTCGGCGACAGCGCAGCCGCCGCTCCGGCCGCAGGCACCGAGACCGCCATCGCACAGGCCGCAGATGCCGCAGCGGGCAGCGCGGATCTCACCGATGTCGAGGACCCGAGTGTCGTCGAGGAGGACCCCGGCAGCCCCAATCCCTCCGGCACCACGAGCAGGCCTCTCCAGCTGCTCTTCAACGGCATCATCTTCGGCTTGCTGCTGGCGCTCGCATCAGTCGGTCTGTCACTCATCTACGGCACTACAGGGCTCAGCAACTTCGCCCACGGTGAGCAGGTGTCGTTCGGTGCGGTGCTGACGTACTTCCTGACGACGCAGCAGCCCGTGGGCCTGCCCTTCATTCCCAACGACTTCGTCATCGGCCTGCCGCTGATCCCGGCAGCACTGATCGCGGTCGCCGTCTCCGCCTTTACAGGATGGCTCCAGGACAAGTACCTGTGGAGCCCGCTGCGGCGCAAGCGCGCGGCCATGGTCCAGCAGATGATCGTGTCGATCGGTCTGTCCCTCGCGCTGCTCAATCTGCTCCAGTGGTGGATCGGTGGCCGCCGCCTGCGCCTGACCACGGCTATCGACGAACGCTGGACCATTGGCCCCATCGTCGTGGGTCGCACTGCCCTGTTCTCTGGCCTGATCGCGATCGTGTGCCTGCTCGGTGTCTCGTTCTTCCTGCTGCGCACTCGCCTGGGACGCGCCACGCGAGCTGTCGCCGACAACCCGTCCCTCGCCGCAGCGTCGGGCATCAAGGTGGACTCGATCGTGAGGCTCGTGTGGATCATCGCTGCGGGTCTCGCTGGCCTCGGCGGCATCCTGCTGGGCCTGTACGACCAGGGCACCGCGTTCGATGCGGGAGCCCGCATGCTTCTGCTGATGTTCGCAGCGGTGACCCTAGGTGGCCTCGGCCAAGCCTTCGGTGCACTGGCGGGATCGCTCGTCATCGGCATCGTCGTCGAAATGTCGTCGCTGTGGCTGTCCACTGACCTGAAGATCGCCACGGCGCTCATCATCCTGATCGGAGTGCTGCTCGTGAGACCACAAGGAATCTTGGGACGCGCGGAGAGGGTGGGATAAGCCATGCAAGAACTCATCGACCTTCTCACCGGCGCCGGCCGCGAGATCTTCGGCCCCGCCACCGCGGCGTTCGCCCTTGCGGCGATCGGCCTCAACGTGCACTTCGGCCTCACCGGCCTGCTCAATATGGGCCACGCCGGCTTCATGCTGCTGGGCATGTATGGCTACGCGATCACCGTTCGCGAGACCGGCAATATGTGGCTCGGCATCCTTGCCGCGACAGTCGCAGCCATCGTGTTCGGACTGCTGCTCGGTTGGCCCACCCTCAAACTGCGAGGCGACTATCTGGCGATCGTCACGATCGCGGCGTCCGAGTTTGTCCGCTTCCTTGGACGCTCCCAGGTCTTCAAGGACCTCACGGGCGGCTCCACGGGCATCCGCGGCACCGACTTCAAGGAGCCATTCGAGTCCTTGTCGCCCTTCCCTGACAAGCTCGTCACCATCGGCCCCTTCACGATGCACGGCAGCCGCTCCTCGTCGTGGTGGCTCGTGGTGGTCGCG
>JGI12420J12819_1000286_pt1 | contig 32255 bp, 33 predicted proteins | sample Passage237A_FD_12819 | JGI IMG/M metagenome (IMG submission 12819) | reverse complement strand
CATCGGCCTTTCGGGTGCGCAAGTCAAAACCTGCGTCCCGTAGCCACGCGACCATGCAGTCCTCCATGACATGGCCACGCTCGAAGATGCGCAGCATCCGGCCCGGGGTGTCCCGCCCGTGGTCGATGGGAGCCTTGGCGTACTCGAATTGCAGCGCGCGCTCGCAAGCCACCCCGAGGCGCGAGGCCCCGAGGTACTGGCGCTCGGATTGACGGGCGCGGGCCTGTTGCAACCCGGCGTCGACCAGGGCGGTGACCCGGCCCGCGATGCTCGATGAGGAATTGAAGTCCATCATGGCTTCTTCCCCTTCGGTTCATCCCAAGGCAGGTCATCCTCCAGATCCGCGAACGGATTGGCGGCATCGGGTGCCAGCGGATCGGGCGTGGGCGGCAAGCCCCGCACGGGCGGGAACTTGGTGACCTCGTGGTGCGCGACCATCGCCTCCGACCAGCAAGTGACGATGGCATCGATCACCCGCAGCGCTTCGGCCTCGGAGTAGTCGCCCAGAGGCTTGGTAAAACCGATCTCACCCGCCGCCTCGCCGAAGGACTTGAGGCATTGGCGCATGGCGGCCAGTTCGACTTCAGACGGATCGATCATGGCGACCTCCGTCTTGCCGATGTAGCCATCCTTGGCCTGTTGCCAGTTGCCGTACAGCGCGTGGAACGCGTCCTGGCAGCGACGGGAACAGAACATCCAGTCGAGCACGTAGCGGCGCGCATCGCCGGTCTTGAATCGACCGTCCGTGTGGCCGTAGCCGCGTGCTTGTCGTTTGCAGACCCAGCATTTCATCGGCCTCCCTCACTGCGCCCACGACGGTTTTCCCGTCACGGGTGCGCGTTGGGTAGGCGCTGCCTGATACGCGGGTGCCGCTGGCTGTGCCGGAGCACCGGAGGTGCCACCACCCGTGGTCTTGGGCGGCACGCCCATCAACTTGGCGTAGTCGGGGTGATCGGGTTCGACCGCGACCTTGACCACGTTGCGGTCCTGGCCCTTGCCATCCTTCTCGATGTCGACACGGGCGAGGAACTCCAGGCCATCCAGTTCGTGGAAGCCCTGAATGCGGCGCGCGGCGGCGGCCTGCGGACTGTTGTCCTGCGGGTGGACGTTGCGGGCGCTGTTGAGCGTCGCGCGAATGAAGCTGCGCCCCATTTGGCCCCAGGTCGGCCCCTTCTTGGAATGCAGGCCGATGTTCGACCACATCTTGCGTTTGGCGTGGTCACCAGCGGTGACCACGAATTCGGCGGCAAGGTAGATCGAGCCGGTCTCGAAAGACTCGGTGGCGTAGCCGCCGCCCCAGCCCTGCGACGGGTCGTCGTAACCACCGGGCTTGAGGGTCATGCGCACAGGGACAACGGTGCCCTTGGGGATCAGGTCAAAGCCGGATTGCTGTGATTCGGCGTCGTTGAAGTCGTTCCAGTTGTTGCTGGTGGTGGATTGCTGGGTCATGGCGATTACTCCTGAGATTCGTGGGATTGGGTGGTGGCAGTGCGAACGGGCGTGGCGGACTCACCCGCGCACTTGGCGATCAGCGCACCGAGATGCGGCGGCTCCAGCAGGTCGAGGCGACCGCTGCGGTCTTTGGCCGGAAAGCCGTAGGGATTGACGGTGTGGGTGACGAAGGCGCGGTAGGTGCTGCCGTCCTCGGCCTTGATCTCGGCCAGCGTCACGACCTCATCGACGATGCCGATGAGCGCGCCGACGGTTTGCTTGCCCTCGATCTGAGGCACAAACACATTGCGGTTGTAGTCATCGAGCTTTTCGTCGAGGATCGACACGAACACCACGTTCTTGCCGCGTGCGTGCTGCAAGTGGGTCAATGCGCTGATCATTTCCTGGCCGAGCAGGCCATAGGCCGCGCGCAGGTCAGGCTTGCCGGAGCGGTCGCTGACGGCACCCGGCTGCGTCTTGCACCACGCGAAGCACTGGCGGGACAGCTGGGTGATCGAATCGAGAAAGAAGGTCTGGTAGCGGTCGAGTTGCGCCGGGTCACCGAACTTCTCGACGACGTGATCGTAGTGCGCCTGCGAAAACGCCGACTCCGGTGGCAGCGACTTGTCCGGGCCCGCGAGAAACACGAAGAAGTCGCGACTCTCTGGCCAGGATGCCGGACGGATGGTGTCGCCGGGCCAGTCGGCCACGGCGAGATCGCCAGCCTCAATGTCGAGGAACAGCGTGGTGGCCGGGTCGAGATCCTTGAGCCGGGTGGTCTTGCCGATGCCGGATTTGCCCAGCATCAAGAGCTTCACGCCCTTGCGTTCGGCCATGCGCTGCTGCGCGGAGATGATGGGAAGGCTCATCACGCGGCCTCCTTCAGTTCATCGGCGACGGCGGGATTCCAGAGGATCTGGTAGCCGCTGTGGCCGTTGCGCGAGTACGGCATGGCCTCGGCCCATGCTTCACCCGCCTCGGTCAGTTCCCATTCGTCACGGTCGTTGCGAAACTGGAAGCCGCCTGCCGCCAGCATCTGGTTGGTGGCCTTGGCCGAACGGTTCAGCAGCTTGCCGAGCTGGGTGGCGTTGAGCGCGCAGATCGGCTCATTGGCCGACGGCAGCGCACGGCGCAGCACCTCGGTGGTGATGCCGGTGTTCTCCTGAATGCATGTGAGCGTTGCCGCTGCGGCGATGCCCGGCTTCACGCCCGGCACCTTCGCTACAGCCTCGCCGATCAGCAGGATTGCGGACACGCGGTCGTGGGTCGGCGCGGGCAAGGCCGCCAGCGCACTGGGGGCGGCGTAGCTGCCGGTCTTGCGGATCGCGGGCAGCACTTCACTGGTGAGCCAACGCTTGAAACGCTTGGCGGCATCCTTGGTGCTGCCGAGGATCAGGGCGTAGAGGCCAGACTCGTTGACATGGTTGGCGCGCTGCGTGCGGCCGAGGTTGTCGATGACCTCCAATTTCTGGAGATCATCACCATCGACGTGGGATTTGATCGCCTGAGACGGATTGCCCATCTCCAAGGCATTGCAGACGTCGCTGGCGTTGAACCACGGCAGGCCAGCACCATCGACCTGGATGCGCACGGCGTGTGCTTCGAACTGGAAGGGAATGATTGCGCTCATGGCGATTACTCCGAATCGAGGGAAAGGGTGAAAGACGGCTTGCCGCAATCCACGGTGCGGGCGGCGGCGAACTGCTGTTGCAGCGCCGGAGGCCAGTTCGTGTAGCGGGATTCGGAGACGGACAACTTGATGTCGAGGTAGCCCTCGACCTTCTCGCCTGATGCCACGATGCGTTCGGCGATTTCGGTCAATTGCTGCTGGTTCCAGCTGACCTTCTTGGGCAACTCGAACTTGAGCCGCAGCGGGCCATCGCTGATGTGGGCGGTGCCGAAATCGCGGCCGGATTCACGCAGCGCGGCGCGGGCCTGCTCGCCGTAGCACTGATCCAGCGCCGCGTCGAACTTGGTGCGGGCCTTCTTGAGCCAGTCAATGGCTGCGTCGAGGTTCTTGTCGATTTCCGCCTTCTGCTCGGGCGGCAGCGCAGCCAGCTGGCTGACGGACATCTCGGCGATGTCGGCGGGGAAGATGGTTAGATCGTTCATGGCCATCTCCCTCACTGGTACGCACGAGTGAAGCTGGAGTAACGCGAGACGCGTCGCTCGAAGGCTTCGATTTCGTGCAGGAGGTAGGTGACGCGGCGGCCGAGCTTGCAGTAGATCGGTCCGAGCTGTTCCTGACGCCAGCGGCGCAAGGTCTTGACGGAGAGCCCCCAGCGGATGGCGAGCTCGTTTTCGTCGAGGGCGATGCACACGGCACCGCCGGGGTTGGGTCGGAAGGAGTCCCGACCGGTTTGGGTTGCTGGAACTTGGGTTTGCATTTCGATGTGCCTCCTAGATGAAATGGGCACATCGAAGTCTCCGCATGGAACTACGGACTGAATCCGGATCGGACTCCGGAAAAATCTACGACCTTCATTGGCGGCGGACTTGGTAGTAGCCGCCAGACTTCACGAGAACGAGGAAGTCCTCCCGCGTTTCCTTGTCGCCGAAGGCCTCATCAAAAGATCTGGCAGCAGAGTGGACTTGCGGTTTGACATCGACCCACTTCATAGCCGGTGGCGTCTTGCCTTCTACGCCCCACATCACTTTCAGAATTGCCGCCCGCGTATCACTCACCAGTCGTGATGAAGCAAAGTGAGGCAATTTCACGCGGGTGCCTTGTAGATACTGCTCTGGCTCCGGCGCACCACTGGGCGTGACGTAGCCGCGCAGTACCCGGTCGAATGCGCTCGCGTCGAAAACATCCTGCCCGTCATCCACGCGAACGAACTCGTCGAGCGCCCGAATCACATGGTCACGGGGCAGATCTGCCTGAACTCGGCGGGCCTGCAAAATCACGCCACCGCGCGACCACACCGAGTCGGCCAGAACGGAGGATGTGCCAGCGACTGGCGCGCGCGCCCACGCCCGCCCGACAAACACCGGGGCAAAATCATGCGTCCCGGCGATGCGCATGTCGCCGAGGTGCCAGAGGTGCTGTGGCGTGCGGCATGGGCGGCTGGCGCGCCGCCGATCTTCGATGCCGATCAGGCGGGCCAAATCGGCCAGCCATGGCTCGATCTGGATGCCGTACAACGCGATCTCGTTCAATGGCTGCACGACAGTGCGACCGTCCAGCGGGCTGCGATAGCGGTAGCACCCCGCATCCGGATCAGCCTCGATTTCGACCTCGCATTCGGAGTCGAGGAACGGGGCCATCACATGCGTGAGATGACCCTCGGCGGTGACCCAGCCCCGCTGCAGGAACTGTGAACAGTCACGCCCGAGCATTGTGGCCAGCACAGGCGTGGCCAGGCTCGATAGCCTGTCGATGGCGATCAAGAAGCGCAGGTGCAATGACATTGTCGGCGCTCCCTCAGAATTCGCTCAGGACGCCGAGGCGGATCAACTGCTCCAGCACGCGCTTGCGGTCGTCCTCCGTTTTGCTCTTGTCGTTCAGGCCGTTGGGGGCGGTGATCTGCACGGCGACGTTGTGGGCCTTGCGGTGGGGCTGTGCGGCCATGCGCATCACCAGCTTCACCTGCACCAGCGCGTACTGGCTCAGATCCTCGGCGGCGTAATCCTCATAGGCGACCTGATAGATGTTGCGACCATCGCGCCGGTCGCGGGTGATTTCCATCTTGCTCGCCAGCTGCCGGGCGACGGCTTTTCCACCCAGCTCCATCTGTTGCTCAAATGGCTTGGCCACCTTGATCTGCAAGATGTCGATTTTCTCGATGTCCGCGATGCGATCCTGTTCTAGCCGCTGGAGCATGGCCGATGTCGAAAACCCGAGCAGATCGAATTGACGCATTGGCATGTCATCAATCGCGCCCTCATGCGCCAACGCCACATCACGGAAGATGGTGGCAAGCTCCCGGCGCTTTTCCCGGTCTTCGCAGAACACAGTCAGCGCCCCGGTGGCCGGTTCCCAGGAAAAGCGCGCCGACATGGCTGCGGGTTCCTCGTGATCGACCACCTGGCCATCTTCCACCTGCCGGTAATGCGCGGTGGAGCCATTGAAGGTGGCGCACAGCGTGTGCAGCTGGGTCAGGGGTTCGTCGTCAGCCTCGTCATCATCTTCGCGCTGTGCGTGCGACAGGCCGCACCGCACAAACTGCTCGATCAGGATTTGCTCCTTCGGCACATGCGGGAACAGCTCGGCAATCCGTGTGCGCAGCGTTTCCTCAATGTCATCGCCACTTTTCGGCTCCACCCCCTTGGGGCCAAGGTAGTGGCTGGAGAAGTGCTCGCTTTTCCACTGACGGTGCATCACCTGTTCGTGCTCGGCCTGATCGAAGCGCGCTTCGCGGCGTGCTCCGGCCTCGGGAAATTCCTGCAGGATGCACAGGTGCAGTGCGCGGCTGTGGCGGTCGCTGGGCGCGGCGAGTACGGCGGCATCGTCTTCGCGCCGTGCATCGAGCACCGCCTGAACGGCCTGCGCGCCGTAGTCATCGCCGAGCAGGATCACTCGTTCAACAGCATCCTCGAGGCGCTGACGGATGGGATCATCCAGCTTGGCCACGCAATGGAAAAATGCCTGACGGGATTCGACCGGCAGTTTTCCCTTGGCGGCATCAGCCAGTGCCTGCAGCTCCGGCAACGCATCGCCGCTGGCGTGTTCGAGCAGGCGCACCACCAGCGCCGGGCGCTTGACCTTGCGCAGGAGATCGACGAAATGCTCCATCCCGGGCAGGATGGTGGGGCCGTCATCGGATCGCTGTTCGCGCGCACGTTTCGGTGACGACTTCGGGTTGACCACTTTCTCCTGCTGGGCGGTGGTGGTGTGACCGGTAGGCATAGGCAGACTCCTTCAGAAAGTGCGCGATTGCGCGAACTGTTAATAGCTGGGTTCAAAAAATGCCGACGTGAGGTCGGCGCGGGCGGGATGGCAATGGTCAGCGCACGAAGTTCTCCGGACGGATCAGGCCGTAGCGTTGCATGCGCACCTGCACAAAGCGTGGGTTGACGCCAAAACGCAGGGCCAGCGCGCGCTCCAGTAATTCCATGTCCGCTCGGTCATCGGCGGTGAGATGCAGGCTGGTGCCGGGGATCTCCGGGTCAATCGACGGGCCGCGATGCAGGTGGACGTTGTATTCCGGGGCCAGCGCTTCTGCGGCCGCGTTCAAGAGCTGGCGCGGCACCAGCAGCGAACCCATGAACTCATTGGCGCGCAGTTCGGCAAAATGCACGTCGGACGCCAGCGCTGCCGGTACGCCGGTGGGCACCTTCGCCAAGTGCTCGCTGTCCGGCGTGGTGGTGCGGTAGGCGCGCTGCACGGCTGGCTCGAAGGCATCGAACAGCCCCGGCCCCTTGCTGCCGTCCATGATCCAGCCCGGCGCATCGAATACTGCATGGCCCAATTCGTGGGCCAGCGTGCTCAGTGCCAGCAGTTCGCTGAGTTTTTCGCCAACGGGCGAGACGCACACCATCGCGGTGTCGGGAACACCAGGGTCGTACTCGCAGATACCGAAGACGTGGTTGCCGTCCTCGTCGTGCACCTCGCATTCGGCGCTGACCTCGAGCGCGAAGTCGATGCCGTTGATCTTCAAGCGCTCGATTTGGCGCAGCGTGTCGAAGGCAATCGCATCAACGCCACCCCCGACCAACTGCTGACGGGCCAGCGCGGCGATGGCTTCGATCTCGATGTGCTTGATGTATTTGGGGCGCTTGCGGTCGCAATGCCGATAGTCGAGGGTCAGAACCGGCATTCACTTCTTCTCCGTGACTTCCCGGCGGTACATCCGCACCACGTTGCCCACATCGTCGCGCATGTCGGGGGGCAAGCGGCTGGCCTCGACAAAGGCGTCGTCCGGGTCGATGCCCAGAATCTCTGCCGCCTTGCGGATCAGTTCATCCTTGGGCGGTTTTTCCATGTCGCGTTCGATGCGCGACCAGTAGGCAGGCGAAATCTCGAGCTGACGCGCGAACTCGTTCATCTGGATCTGCTTCTCTTCGCGCTTTTTGCGAATGAAGGCTCCGAAAGGCATGTGTGTTTCCTAGTTGCGTGATTTGTTAATAGTTCGAGCGTACTGCGGAGGATGCCGCTTGTCAACTGTTTAGTTAACGCGAAAGTTTTTGCCGCCGATTACCCGGAATTGCCATCCGCTTCGGACGATCAGGCTCACTATTTCTGACGGTTGCAATTCCTCGGAGCCGTCATGAAGAACATCGAACTCGCATCTCCCACGGAGATGAGCGCCAGCGCCCGTGCTGGCGAAATCGCCGCCATCCTTGCGGCTGCCATCGTCCGCACCCTTGCTGCGGATGAGCCAAAACAGAGAGCCAATTCGACAAGGGGAGGCCTTGGCTTCCTGCCCGACCAGCGCGTTCATACAACCCCCTATCAAGAGGAGAAGTTGTGATGAACGAGAAACAAGCATCCGTCGCGGCACGGATCGCGGAGCTGGCCTGCCTGCCGATGTCCGAGCTCTGGACGGTGTGGGATCGGTATTTCCCGCGTCGACCGGACTACCCCAACCGCACGCACGTCGAGTCCCGTCTCGCCTACAAGCTGCAGGAGGAAGCCTTCGGTGGCCTTGCGCCCGCAACCCGCCAGCGCCTGGAAGCCATCGGCGCAAAACACTCCAAGATCAAGCTGCGGGCCAAGCCGCGCGAGTTCGATTTCGCGCCGGGCACGATCCTGCTGCGCGAATGGGGCGAGCGCGAACACCGGGTGACAGTCACCGCCGAGGGGCTGTTTGAGTACCAGGGGCGCAACTTCAAGAGCCTGACGGCGGTGGCCCGCCACATCACGGGCGCGCACTGGTCGGGGCCGCTGTTCTTTGGCCTGAGCAAGGGAGGTGCGCGATGAGCGAGATTGCCGCTACCCGCGCCCGCAAGCGCTGCGCCGTCTACTGTCGGGTGTCCTCGGATGAACGGCTTGACCAGGAGTTCAACTCCATAGACGCCCAGAAGGAGGCGGGCCACGCCTACGTCGCCAGCCAGCGATCCGAGGGTTGGATCTCTGTGGCCGACGACTACGACGACCCTGGCTTCTCAGGCGGCAACACGGATCGGCCCGGGCTGAAACGCCTGATGGCGGACATTGAGCGCGGCCAGATCGACATCGTGGTGGTCTACAAGATCGACCGCCTGACGCGCAGCTTGGCCGACTTCTCCAAGATGGTCGAAGTGTTCGAACGCCACGAGGTGTCCTTTGTGTCGGTCACCCAGCAGTTCAACACCACCACCTCGATGGGGCGGCTGATGCTCAACGTCCTGCTGTCCTTTGCCCAGTTTGAGCGCGAGGTCACCGGCGAGCGCATCCGCGACAAGATCGCCGCCGCCAAGCGCAAGGGGATGTGGATGGGCGGTGTCCCGCCCCTGGGCTACGACGTCGACAACCGCCTCCTGGTCATCAACGAGGCCGAGGCGGCGGTGGTACGTCGCATCTTCGAGGAGATGCTGACCATCGGTTCTCCAACCCAGATCGCCGTCAATCTCACCGCCGACGGCATCACGACCAAGGCCTGGACGACGCAGGAGGGCCAGACCCGCAAGGGCACGCGCATCGACAAAAAGTACCTGCACAAGCTGCTGCGCAACCGCATCTACCTGGGGGAGTTGTCGCACAAGGGGAACTGGTACCCCGGCGCTCACCCGCCGATCATCGATCAGGAGCTTTGGGACAAGGTTCACGCGGTGCTGGCGAGGGATGGGCACGCCCGGTCGGTGGAGACCAAGATCAGGTCGCGTACTGACGCCTTGCTGCGCGGCCTGCTGTACGCCCCCTCGGGCGAACGGATGTACCCGACCTACTCGCGCAAGAACGGGCGCAAGTACCACTACTACGTGTCCAAGTCGGAAAGCCGGTTCGGGGCACCGGGCAAGAGCTACGAACGCCTGCCTGCACCTGAGATCGAGGCGGCGGTGGTGGCCCAGATCCGCACGGTGCTGACCAGCCCGGAATCAATCGCATCAGTCGTGCGCCACATCCAGCGCAACGGCGGACAGGTTGACGAGGCCACCACGGTGATGGCGATGGGACGGCTCAACGACGTGTGGGATCAGTTGTTCCCGGTGGAGCGCCACCGCATCGCCAACCTGATGATCGAGCGCATCGACCTCGTCCACGTCGGCGAGGTGCAGGGCATCAAGGTGAAATGGCGGGAACTGGGTTGGGACGCCCTGATCGGTGAATTCGCCCCGAGAGGGATCGGCGCAGAACTGGTGGAGGTCGAGGCCTGATGGACGACACACTGGAAACCTTCGTGCCACTGACGTTTCGCCGCCGGGGCGCGCGGCGCGTGGCCGCCGACGACCGCCACGTTCACGATGTGACGCTGCTGGAGGGGGTGGCACGCGGTTTCTACTGGCAGCACCTCGTGGACACCGGTGTAATGAAGAGTGGATCAGACATTGCCCGGGCCGAAGGACTGCACCCCTCGGTGCCCAATGAGCTGATGCGCCTGACCCTGCTCGCGCCTGACATCCTCGAACTGCTGATGGCCGGGCGGCAGCCGCGCCGGATGAACCTGATCTGGTTCCAGCGCAACCCGCTGCCGGTGGATTGGGAGGCGCAACGCCAGATCGTGAAGCGCTTTGAGGAGGACGCATGAGCAAGAAACACAGGGGCCGGTTCAAGGGTGATCCGGTCACCTATCAACTGCCGAACCCGGCAGGCGGCGTGCAACTGGAAACCTTCGTGCCCTGGACGCTGGTGAAGCGGGGGCTGAAGAAGCAGGTCATCACGCCCTTGGACGCGCCGCAGGAATTTCTGTCCGAGGCCACCCGGGAGCGGGAAGCCCGGTCGGCCGCGCAGGACACCGCGTTGATGCGGGCGCTCGGACTGGCGCACCACTGGCAACGCCTGCTGGATGAGCAGCGGGCGGCATCAGTAGCCGAGATCGCCGAGGCCGAAGGCATGGACGTGACACAGGTGCGCCGGGTCATGCGGCTGACGCTCCTGGCCCCGGATGTCGTGGAACGGCTGGTGAGCTCGCCCGATGCCGTGCTGGAGAAAGTGATGCGCCGTCCCTGGCCCAACGCCTGGGGCGACCAGATGCGCGTGCTCGCGCCACCCGGGTGAGCGCGTCGTACCCAGCGCCAGCAACCGCCTGCGGGCGGTTTTTTTGTGGCCGCTTGGCACTCGGTCGCCACCGCTACAGGAGTTGCCAACCACAACCCACCGCCTCTAAACCCGCGCCAGCAAAGGAAATGGCCTCGAGAACGCTCGCGTGGCCACCAGAGAAAACGGAGAACAGAGAGGCGTCGGCGGGGCCGAAAGCGCCGACTTCGCAGGGGTGGCGCTCGCGAGGCCAGGCCCGAAAACCGCGCCAACACTGGGGGAACGGGCAAAAAAAATCCCAACCGATGAGGGTTGGGATTTTGGGTATTGGTGGAGGCGGCGGGAATCGAACCCGCGTCCGAAGGCGCTCCGCGCCCGGCGCTACATGCTTAGCCCGCCGTTTGATCTCGTCCTGCGGCAACACGACGTGCGAAGCACGCCGCAGGACCAGCCTCTAGGGTTTTAGCTCTGGCCGAAAGGCGCCGGCTTCGAGCGATTCCGTGATAGTGACCCTACATCCACGAGCACGGGCACAAGTGGGTTCGGGGCGAGGCCTTAAGCGGCCAGCGCGTAGACGTCGTCGTTCGCGTCTAGTTTTTTGCCATCGGATTAACGAGGAAGATGACGCCCTCGGCATGCTCCAGACTGCTTCACGTCCCCCGTCGAAGCCAGGTCGCCCCCGGAAAGACGTCCGGGATGGTGGCGGTCGCGGGCATCGATTGCAAGTGGGGCTGGTAGGATGCGCGGCTCCCGTTCACCGAACCCTTGTCCATGGGAAACATCGTCTGGCTTGCTTCGTATCCGAAATCCGGCAACACGTGGCTGCGCGCGTTCCTCGCCAACCTGATCGCCAACCGGAGCGAACCGGTGCCGCTGGCCGAATTGCCGCAGTACGCGGTGGACGAGGCGGATCCCGAGCTGTTTTCCGCGCTGGCGGGGCGTCCCAGCAGCGAGCTCGACCTCGCCGAGATCGCGCGACTGCGTCCGCTGGTGCATGCGGAGATCGCCCGGCGTTCGCAGGGCACGCGATTCGTCAAGACGCACAATCTTTCGGGGAGTTTCGACGGTCATCCGCTGCACGATTTCTCGGTGAGTGCAGGTGCGATCTACGTGGTGCGCAATCCGCTCGATGTGGCCGTCAGCATGACGCACCATTTCGGCCTCGGATTGGACGAGGCGATCGATCGACTGGGGGACGAGAACGTCGCGACGGCGAACGACGCGTTGTTCGTGAGCCAGATCCTCGGTTCCTGGTCCACGCACGTGAAGGGCTGGGCCGACATGGCCAATGCCAGCGTGCTGGTGCTGCGCTACGAGGACTTGCTGGAAAAGCCGGCCAAGCAGTTCGCCAAGGTCGCTAGGATGGTGGGGCTGGGCAACGATCGTGCGCGCGTGGAACGCGCGGTACGCCACGCGGCATTCCAGAGCCTTGCGACGATGGAGAGGAAGCACGGCTTCGTCGAGGCCGCGCGCAGCGGCACGCGCTTCTTCCGCAAGGGGCGGGTCAACGAATGGCGCGAGGCGCTAACGCGCGAACAGGTCGGCCGCGTGGTGAACGCGCACCGCGAGCAGATGAAGCGCTTTGGTTACGTGCCGGCGGGGTACTGACGGCGCCGGTCAGGCTTCGCGGTTGCGCGCGCGCATCACGCGCTGCTTCTCGCGGTTCCAGTCGCGTTCCTTCTCGGTGTCGCGCTTGTCGTGACTCTGCTTGCCGCGCGCGAGGCCGAGGTCGAGCTTCACGCGGTTGCGCTTCCAGTACATCGAAAGCGGAATCAGCGTGTAGCCCTTGCGCTCGATCGCCCCGATCAGCTTGACGATCTCCGCACGGTGCAGCAGCAGCTTGCGCGTGCGGCGGTCGTCCGCGACGACATGGGTGGAGGCGGAGATCAGCGGCACGATCGACGCGCCGAACAGGAAGATCTCGCCACCCTTGACGATCGCGTAGGCATCGCCGAGATTCGCACGCCCGGCGCGCAGGCTCTTGACCTCCCAGCCTTGCAGCGCGACGCCGGCTTCGAAATGTTCGTCGATGTGGTACTCGTGGCGCGCGCGCTTGTTCTGCGCGATCGTCGCGCTGGCGGGCTTTTCCTTTCCCTTCTGCTTGCCCATGTTCGTTGCTATCGTCCCGAAATGATCCGTATCCGCCGCCAGGCCATCGTGCGCAGGACGCCCGATCGCATGTTCGATCTCGTCCACGACGTGGAAGCATACCCGACACGTTTCAATTGGTGCGTCGGAGCCCGCGTGCTGGAGCAGGAGCCGGATGCGCTTCGCGCGCGGCTGGACCTGCGCTTCGCCGGGTTGACGCAGGGCTTCACCACGCGCAACACGTTCGAGCGGCCGGGTCGGCTGCGCATGCAGCTCGTGGAAGGTCCGTTGCGCGCGCTCGACGGCGAGTGGACGTTCGATGCGCTCGGCGAGGACGGCTGCCGCGTCGCGCTGGCGCTGGATTTCGATTACGCCGGCACGTTGACCGGCGCCGCGTTGCGATTGGGATTCCAGGGCCTGGCGAACCGCATGGTCGACGATTTCTGCGCTGCCGCGCTGCGGGAGTCCTGAGTCGTGTCGATATCGGTCGAAGTCGCTTACGCCGAGCCGCAGCGGCAGTTTCTGCGTCGCGTGGAGGTGCCCGATGGCTCCACAGCGGGCGACGCGATCCGACTTTCCGGCGTGGCCGCCGAGGCCGGCATCGACGCCGATTCGCTGGATGTGGGGATCTGGTCGCGCGTGGCCGGCCGCTCGACCGTTCTGCGCGACGGCGACCGCGTGGAGCTGTATCGACCGCTGCGTGCCGATCCGAAGGAGGCGCGGCGTCGCCGCGCCGCGCGCGCTCAGCCCTGACCCCCGTCGTCGCGGGTCGGGCGATTGCGTTCCTCCTTGGGCCGCTTCTCGTCCGGGTACTGGCGCTTGTAGCGCTGCGCATCCTTGACGAGCTGCTCCGGATCTTCCGGGAAGTAGTCGCCGTCGATGCGCGCGAGCGTGTCGTTCTCGAAGTACAGCGTGAGGTCCTTGGATTCCATCTTGCCGCGGCCGCGACGGATCGTCGACACGTAGTCCCAGCGGTCCTGGTCGAACGGGCTCACGATCGAGGGCGATCCCATCACCAGCAGCACCTGCCGCTTGGACATGCCCGGTTGCAGGCTTTCCACCTGCGATTTGTCCAACAGGTTGCCCTGCTGCGTATCCACCTTGTAGACGATGCCGCAGCCGGCAAGCGGGGCGAGCAGCAACGGGAGGAGCCAACGGACGCGCATGCGAGGAATCCGGAAGGGCGGAGCGGATGCCGATGATACACTACGGTTCCGATCGACAAGGCCGCGCGACCCGGACGCGGATGGCCACGGAGGAACCACGTGGAATCGACCGATCTTCGCAAGGCGGGCCTCAAGGTCACGCATCCGCGCATGCGCATCCTCGAGATTCTCGGCAGCCAGGATGGCCGTCACATGTCGGCCGAGGACATCTACCGGCAACTGCTCGAGAACGATGACGACATCGGCCTTGCCACGGTCTACCGGGTACTGACCCAGTTCGAGGCCGCCGGCATCGTGCTCAAGCACAACTTCGAGGGCGGTCAGGCCGTCTACGAGCTCGATCGCGGCAAGCACCACGACCACATGGTCGACATCGAGAGCGGCGGGATCATCGAGTTTTCCAGCGATGAGATCGAGCGCCTGCAGCACGAGATCGCCGCGAAGTACGGCTACGTCATCGAGGATCACAGCCTCGTGCTGTACGTGCGGCCGGCGAAGCGCAAGGGCTGAACCGCTGCGGCGCGTCAGCGTTTCCCGTTTCCTGCCAGCATCTGCCGTGCGTGCGCGCGGGTCTCGCGCGTGATGTCGACGCCGCCGAGCATGCGCGCGATTTCGTCCTCGCGGCCTTTTTCGTCCAGTCGCTCGATCGCCGTGGCGGTCTGACCGTCGTTGCTGATCTTGCGCACGCGAAGCTGCCGGTGCGCCTGGGCCGCGACCTGCGGCAGGTGGGTCACACACAGCACCTGGCAGCGCTCGCCCAGCGCCCGCAGTTTCTGGCCGACGATCTCCGCGGTCGCGCCGCCGATGCCGGCATCGACCTCGTCGAACACCATCGTGGCAGGGTGGTCGCCGGCGAGCGCGGCGACCTCGATCGCGAGGCCGATGCGCGACAGCTCGCCGCCGGAGGCGACCTTGCGCAGCGCGCGCGGCGGCTGGCCGGGATTGGCGCTGACGAGAAACTCGCAGCGCTCGGCGCCGAGCGCATCGGGCGCGTCACTCGCATTCGCTTCGAGCGCGATCTCGAAGTGGCCCCCGACCATGCCGAGCTCGGCCATCAGGCCGGTCACGGCGGTGCCAAGTGCGCTGGCCGTCTGCAGGCGCAGTCGTGTCAGGCGCGCCGCGGCCTCGCGCCACGCGGCGGCGTGGCGGCGCGCCTGCTCCTCCTGCGCCGCTATGCTCGCGCCCGCGCCGCGCAGCGCATCGAGCTCCTCCCGCAGCGTGGCCGCGTGCGCCTTGAGTTCGGGCATGCGCACGCGGTGCTTGCGTGCGAGTTCGTGCAGGCGCGCGATCCGCGCGTCGGCCTCCGCCAGCCGTTCCGGGTCCAGATCGAGGGTGTCGCGATAGCGGGTCAGCGTGTCGCTCGCCTCGTCGAGCTGGATGCGCGCCGATTCCAGGAGTTCGCCAAGCGGGGCGAGGCGGGAATCGAGGCTCGCCAGGTGCGCCGCCTCGGCCTGCGCACGCGCGGCGATGCGCAGGAGCGCGTGCTCGTCGTCGCCGTCCAGGCGCTGTTCGAGCGCGGCACAGCCCTGCAGGAGCCGCCCGGCATTGGCGAGGCGGCGGTGCTCCTCCTCGAGCGAGTCGAGCTCGTCGGGTTCGAGCGCTTCGCGATCGAGCTCGTCGACCTGGTGGGCGAGCCATTCGATGCGCTCGGCGTGGTCGCCGCCGCGCGAGAGCGCCTCGATGCGGTCGCGTGCCGCACGCCAGGCACGGGCGTGGCGCGCGGTTTCGGTCAGCGCGCCGGCATGGCCGCCGAAGGCGTCCAGCAGCGCGAGCTGGCTCGCACGGTCCAGCAGCGACTGGTGTTCGTGCTGGCCGTGGATGCCGACCAGCGTTGCCGCGAACGTCTTGAGCTGGCCGAGCGTGACCGGACGGCCGTTGATCCACGCGCGCGAACTGCCTTCGCTGCGGATCACCCGGCGCAGATGGCAGGCGCCGTCCTCGTCGAGATCCTCGGCAACGAGCCAGTCGCGCAGGTCCGGGCGCGCGGCGAGGTCGAATTCCGCCGCAAGTTCGGCCCGCTCGCAGCCGTGGCGCACCACGCTGCTGTCGGCACGGCTGCCGGTCAGGAGCAGCAGTGCGTCGACCAGCAGCGATTTGCCCGCGCCGGTTTCACCGGTGACGGCGGTCATGCCGGGGCCGAACGCGATATCGGCTTCGCCGACGATCGCGAAATCCTTGACGTAGAGGGTTTCCAGCATCGGTGCGGGTCGGACGGTTGCGGGCGCGAGGGCGCGTCCCGCGGGGCCGCCGAACGCTAGCATGCTCCCGCGTCCCGGCCAAGGCATGCGGTTGATTCCGGGTTGGCAGGCTCTATGATCGCGATGCGTGCGCCGTCGGCGCATGCCGAATCTGCGCCATTGCGCTCCGACTCCGAGCCGGATGAACGTACCGACTTCTCCATCGCTGGACCCGCGCGCGCGCCAGTTGCTGCGTACGCTGATCGCGCGCTACATCGCGGAAGGACAGCCGATCGGCTCGCGCACGCTGGCCAAGGCGTCGGGCCTGGACGTGAGTCCGGCCACGATCCGCAACGTGATGTCGGACCTGGAGGAGATCGGGCTCGTCGCCGCGCCGCATACCTCGGCCGGTCGGGTGCCGACCGCGCAGGGCTATCGCGTGTTCGTCGACAGCCTGCTGGAGACGCGGCCGCTGGGTGAGCAGGAAATGGAGCAGTTGCGCAGCGAGTTGCCCACGCTGGCCTCGACGCCGGACCTGCTTGGAAGCGCGACGGCGCTCCTTTCGCAGATGACGCATTTCGTCGGCGTGGTCAGCGTGCCGCGGCGCGAGGAATTCCCGTTCCGGCACATCGATTTCGTGCAACTGGACGGCGATCGCGTGCTGGTCATCCTCGTGTTCACCGACGGCCAGGTTCAGAACCGCGTGATCGTTCCGGCACGCGCATTCAGCGCGGGTGAGCTGGAGCAGGTAGCCAACTATCTCAACGCGCAGTTCGCCGGCATGCGCATCGACGAGATCCGCTTGCGCCTGCTGCGCGAGATGCGGGACGAGAGCGCCCGGCTCAACCGGCTGCTCGCGGCGGCCGCCGAAGTGGCGCAGGCCGCGTTCGCCGACAGCGCCGGCAACGACATGCTGGTGGCGGGTCACACGAACCTCATGAGCGGGCAGGACGCGTCCGACGTCGAGCGCCTGCGCGAACTGTTCGAGGCGTTGCAGCGCAAGCGCGACCTGCTGGAATTGCTGGAGCGTTGCTCGCGCGCCGAGGGCGTGCGGCTGTTCATCGGCGAGGAGTCCGGATTTGCCGCGCTCGACCGTTTCAGCCTCGTCACCGCGCCCTATGGCGTCGGTGGCCGCGTGCTCGGCGTGCTCGGCGTGATCGGCCCCACGCGGATGGCCTACGAGCGCGTGATCCCGGTCGTGCAGGCGACCGCGCAGATCATTTCCGGCGCCTTGAAGCGCGGTCCGACGGCCGCATAGAGCGCATGATGGCCGCGCCGCGGAGGCGACGGCCGCGATGGAACTGGAGGAATCCGATGGAGAACACCGAAGATCGGCCGCAGACGGCCGAGTCCGGCGCCGCGGACGGCGTCGAGAACGAGATCGAGACCCTGACGCGCCAGCTCGGCGAGGCCGAGGCCAAGCTCGTGGAGATGCGCGACACCGTGCTGCGCGAGCGCGCCGAACTCGAGAATCAGCGCAGGCGGCTGCAGCGAGATCTCGATCAGGCGCGTCGCTTCGCCAACGAGAAGCTGCTGGCCGACCTGTTGCCGGTGCTGGACAATCTGGAGCGCGGGCTTGCCGTCGAGAATGCGGATGCTGCGGCGCTGCGCGGGGGCATCGAGCTGACGCTGCGCGACTTCGTGCGCGTCACCGAGGCGGCGGGCCTGAAGGCGGTCGGCGCCGTGGGGGAGGCTTTCGATCCGGAACGTCATCAGGCGATGTCGATGGTCGAGGGAGGCGAGGTGCCGTCGGGCCACATCGTCTCGGTCATGCAGAAGGGCTTCGTGCTCAACGATCGGCTGTTGCGGCCGGCGCTGGTATCGGTCGCGGAATGAGGCATCCCGGCGCTTGAAAGGCCGCGCCGGAACCCCAGATTGGCGTCATCGCGGCAACGCCGCAGAACCAACGAACAACACGCGGGAGAGGACGGAAACATGGGCAAGATCATCGGTATCGACCTCGGCACGACGAACTCGTGCGTGGCGGTCATGGAGGGCGCGTCGGCACGTGTCATCGAGAACTCCGAGGGCGATCGCACGACGCCGTCGGTGGTTGCATTCAAGGACAACGAAGTCGTCGTCGGCGCGACGGCGAAGCGCCAGGCCGTGACCAATCCGAAGAACACGTTCTATGCGGTCAAGCGCCTGATCGGCCGAAAGTTCACCGACGCCGAGGTGCAGAAGGATCTCAATGTCGTGCCGTACAAGATCATCGCGCACGACAACGGCGACGCATGGGTCGAGACGGCGGACGGCAAGAAGATGGCGCCGCCGGAGGTTTCGGCCAAGGTGCTGATGAAGATGAAGAAGACGGCCGAGGACTTCCTCGGCGAACCGGTCACGGAAGCCGTGATCACGGTGCCGGCCTACTTCAACGACAGCCAGCGCCAGGCCACCAAGGATGCCGGCCGCATCGCGGGCCTCGAAGTCAAGCGCATCATCAACGAGCCGACCGCGGCTGCGCTCGCGTACGGCCTCGACAAGAAGGGCGGCGACCGCAAGATCGCCGTGTACGATCTCGGCGGCGGCACGTTCGACATCTCGATCATCGAAATCGCCGAAGTCGACGGCGAGAAGCAGTTCGAAGTGCTGGCGACGAACGGCGACACGTTCCTCGGCGGCGAGGACTTCGACAAGCGCGTCATCGACTATCTCGTCGAGGAATTCAAGAAGGACCAGGGTGTCGATCTCAAGAACGATCCGCTCGCACTGCAGCGCCTCAAGGACGCTGCCGAGCGCGCGAAGATCGAGTTGTCGTCGTCGCAGCAGACCGAAGTCAACCTGCCGTACATCACGGCCGATGCCTCCGGTCCGAAGCACCTGAACATCAAGCTCACGCGTGCCAAGCTCGAGGCGCTGGTCGGCGACCTTGTCGAGAAGACGATCGTGCCGTGCCGGACCGCGCTCAACGACGCGGGGCTCAAGGTTTCGGACATCAACGAGGTGATCCTCGTCGGCGGCCAGACGCGCATGCCGAAGGTGCAGGAAGCGGTCAAGGACTTCTTCGGCAAGGAGCCGCGCAAGGACGTCAATCCCGACGAGGCCGTCGCGGTTGGCGCGGCGATCCAGGGCGGCGTGCTGTCCGGCGACGTCAAGGACGTGCTGCTGCTCGACGTGACGCCGCTTTCGCTCGGCATCGAGACGCTCGGCGGCGTGTTCACCAAGCTGATCGAGAAGAACACCACGATCCCGACCAAGGCGAGCCAGGTGTTCTCGACCGCCGAGGACAACCAGTCCGCGGTCACGGTGCACGTGCTGCAGGGCGAGCGCGAGCAGGCGCGCTACAACAAGTCGCTCGGCAAGTTCGACCTGCAGGGCATCCAGCCTGCGCCGCGCGGCATGCCGCAGATCGAGGTCACGTTCGACATCGATGCGAACGGCATCCTGCACGTCGCCGCCAAGGACAAGAACACCGGCAAGGAGCAGCGCATCGAGATCAAGGGCAGCTCGGGCCTCAACGAGGACGAGATCCAGCGCATGGTGCGCGATGCCGAGGCCAACAAGGAAGAGGACCGCAAGTTCCACGAGCTCGTCGCCGCGCGCAACAAGGCCGACCAGCTGGTCGCGGCTACGCGCGCCGCGATGAAGGAACACGGCGGCAAGGTGCCGGGTGACATCGGTCGCATCGAGGAAGCGCTATCCGACCTGGAAAAGGTGATGAAGGGCGAGGACAAGGTGCAGATCGAAGCGCGCACGACAACGCTGGATCAGGTTGCCCAGCCGTTGTTCGCGGCCGCATCGCAGCCTTCCGGCGGGCCGGATGCCGGCGCCCAGTCCGGCGGTGCGGCGAAGGACGACGATGTCGTCGATGCCGAGTTCACCGAGGTCAAGGACGACAAGTAAGCCGCGAGGGTCCGTGAAATCCCGCCCTGCCATTCCGGCGGGCGGGATTTCGCGTTCGAGGGGTAGGGGATGAGCACCATGCCGATGCACGTGATCCAGATTCAGGCCGCCGCGCGCGGAGCCATTGCCGGGGTGCCGTCGTGAGCGCCACCGCCAAACGCTGCTATTACGAGGTGCTCGGCGTCGCCCGCACCGCCAGCGACGAGGAACTCAAGAAGGCGTTCCGTCGCCTCGCGATGAAATGCCACCCGGATCGATGCCCGGACGACCCCGCCGCGCAGGACAGGTTCAAGGAGGCCAAGGAGGCCTACGAGGTGCTGTCCGACGCGCGCAAGCGTTCGCTCTACGACCAGCACGGCCACGCCGCATTCGAGCATGGCATGGGCGGCGGAGGCGGTGGTTTCCACGGCGACGTCGGCGACATCTTCGGCGACATCTTTTCCGACATCTTCGGCATGGGCGGCGGCGGGCGTGGTCGCGTGCGCCGCGGCTCCGACCTGCGGTACCTGCTCGAACTCGATCTCGAAGAAGCCGTGTTCGGCGTCGAGAAGCAGATCGAAGTGCCGACGCTGGTCGCTTGCGGGAGCTGCGGAGGCAGCGGCTCGGCTGATGGCAAGGCCTCGACCTGCGGAACCTGCCAGGGCCACGGCAGGGTTCGCATGCAGAACGGGATCTTCTCGATCCAGCAGACCTGCCCGCACTGCGGCGGATCCGGCAAGGTGATCGCCAATCCGTGCAGGGAATGCCGCGGCGAAGGCCGCGTGCGCGACGAGCGCCTGCTTTCCGTCAAGATTCCTGCCGGCGTGGACAACGGCGATCGCATCCGCTTGACCGGGCAGGGCGAAGCCGGTCCGGCCGGAACCGTGCCGGGCGACCTCTACGTGGAGATCCGCGTGCGCGAGCATCCGATCTTCCAGCGCGACGGCGACGACCTGCACTGCGAGATTCCGCTGCGCTTCGGCCAGGCCGCGCTCGGCGCCACGCTCACCGTTCCCACGCTCGATGGCGAGGCCGAGATCCGCATTCCGGCCGAGACGCAGTCCGGCAAGCTGTTCCGCCTGCGCGGCAAGGGCGTCAAGTCCGTGCGCAGCGGCCGCACCGGCGACCTGATCTGCACCGCAGTCGTCGAAACGCCGGTGCACCTGACCGCCGAGCAACGCGACTTGCTGCAGCAATTCGAGGCGACGTTCAGCGGCGCGGATGCCGCCGCCGCACATTCACCACGCAACAGCTCCTTCCTCGACGGCGTGAAGCGTTTCTGGGACCGCGTCACCTCCTGACGACCGAGCCGGCCGTCGGGCGCTCGGTCCATTCCCTGCGTGCATGGAAGATGCCCCGGAGGCTGACTCGCTGGTTTCCTCGATGATCTTTTCCCGCTTGCGGGGAAGGCTTCCGGTTTGCCGGCCCCCGTGCAGCAGGGTGCGCCTTCCCGCAGCGACCGGGAGGGCATTTGCCTCGCTTCCCCCGCTTGCGGGGGAAGCTCGCAGCTCACCGGCACGCTGCGCACTGCATCCGGCGAGCTGCGCGAGTTCGGTACCGCAGCGCAGGCCGCGGGCCAGAACACGACGCGCGGTCTCGATGCCGTCGAGAAGAAAGCCGATACGATCGGCAAGACGCTCGGGGGCTTGGTCGCGGCGGCCGCCGTCGCCTTCGGCGTGCTCATCAAGCGGCAGGTCGATCTGGCGGATGAAGTCGGCAATACGGCCGAACGCTTGGGTGTCACCACCGAGGAGTTGAGCGCACTCGGTGCAGCCGCGCGGCTCCGATCGCGGCGATGCGCCCCTTGCAACCTCCGCCGCTTCCCCTGCGGGCAATGGGGACGGTTCGCGCGGAGGCACAAGGTGATGCACGTCAGTCGATCGCACAGCCAGCCAAATCCCACGCGCTCCTGCTCCAGGCGCAGCCGGGGCTGGAGGCGATCGAATACGCCGTCACTATACGACCGTCGCGGTTAACAATCACGACCCACTCGCCGTCCGCCGCCGCGACCTGCATGGCAGCGAATCGTTCGTTTTCTGCGATCGCAACATGTGCCGTCGTGGCGGATGCCAGCACGAGGAACGTTCGGTCGGCGTACTCGTCGGCGTCACGTATCGAGCCAGGGGCGCATCCAGCAGGCGAAACCGGACCCGGACGGGCTTGTCCAGGAAGCCGAATCGACGCGTGAACTGCGCTACGCCGCTCGCATCGGGCTCGATGTTTTCGGGGAGCAGAGCCAGGTTCAGCAGCTCAGCCAGGACGCCACGGTGGGCCTCGATGAACTCGCAATCCACCCCGGACACATCGACTTGGCGCAGATACACGGCCGGCCGAGGATGGGCTTGCAGCCATGCGATGACGTCCAGCAGACGATCCCAGCAATCGGCCAGTTCCAGCGCCTGGACGGGTCGCCGGGACAGCCACGCCAACAGCGCCGGCTGTGCGGTGGCCGATTGCCGCCACAACGCCTCGAAATGCTGCGCTTGCCGAACCTTGCCGATGAAGGTCAACGATTCTTGCAGGGTATCGATCGAGACGGCGGAGGGGAGCCGCTGCATGCCCTGGACACGGTGATTCCGTTCGCGCCATTCGATTCGAACCCGAGGGGTATCGGCGAGGGCAGGCGCGTGCGCAAGGGTGGACGAGCGCGGTGCTAGGCTAGCCGCTTTCTTCCGCGAGGTGCCGATGGATTCGATTTCGATCGCCGTGCATGGCGCGACCGGGCGCATGGGACAGGCTGTGCTGCGGGCCGCTGTGGAGTGCGATGACGTGCGGATTGCCGCGGCGCTGGTGCGTGCCGACTCGCCGGCCATCGGGCAGGCGGCAGTTGGGTGCGCATCGCAGCCGCTCGCCTTTTCCGCTGCACTTGGCCCGAATGTGCCCGACGTGCTGATCGACTTCAGTCTGCCGGCTGCATTCGATGAAGCGTTGGCGCTTGCATGCGATCGCGGCATGGCCTTCGTCAGCGGCACCACGGGGCTGGGCGAGGTGCGAATGGCCGCACTCGAAACGGCGGCACGCACGATTCCGGTGCTGTGGAGCGCGAATTTCAGCCTCGGCGTGGCGGTGCTTGCGCACTGCGTGGCCGAGGCTGCGAGCCGACTGCCCGGTTGGGATTGCGAGATCGTCGAGGCGCATCATCGGCACAAGAAGGACGCCCCATCCGGCACCGCGCTTGCGCTGGGGCGCGTCGTGGCCGAAGCACGCGGCGTCGCGTTCGATGCGGTTGCGCGACGCGCGCGCGAGGGCGCCGATGCCCCGCGCCGAGCCGGCGAGATCGGCTTCGCGGCCTTGCGCGGCGGCGACATCGTCGGCGAGCACATGGTCGTGTTCGCGGGCGATGGCGAGCGGATCGAGCTTGCCCATCGCGCGACCGATCGCGCGATTTTCGCGCGCGGCGCGCTGGTTGCTGCGCGCTGGCTCGCGCGGCGTGCGCCGGGACGCTACACGATGGCGGATGTCGTCGCCGGCAACTGACACGCTGCCGGCAAACTCATTTCGCGCGGGGCTTGCGCGGCGGCCGGTTGCCATCGACGGGAGGCTTGCGCGGCGGGCGCGATGGCTTGGCGACGTTCGCGCGGTCGCCTGCGGGGCTGCGCCGTGGCGCGCGCATCCGGCCGCCCGAATCCGCTTCGTCGCCGACGCGCGTGATGCGCAACTGTTTGCCGCGCACCCATACCTTCTTCAGATGCCGGAAAATCTCGTGCGGCATGCCTTGCGGCAGGTCCACGAGGCTGTGATCGTCGCGGATCTCGACGCGGCCGATGTATTGCGAATCGAGGCCTGCCTCGTTGGCGATCGCGCCGACGATGTTGCCGGGCTGCACGCCGTCGGCGTGGCCGACCTCGATGCGGAAGGTCTCGAATCCCTCCTCGCGCGGGCGCGGCTCGCGCTTGGCGCGAGGAGGGCGCTGGCGCTCGATCGGCATGTCGTCCGCCGCGGCCGCGACGGCTTCGCGATCGTCGTGCGGGGACGCGGGTTCCCTGCGCGAAGGTCGGGGCGACGATCGTCCGCTGCGTTCGGGCATCGCTTCGCGCGCGCGTGAAGGGCTGGCCGCTTCCGGCGCGATCGCACGGGGCTCGCGGCGTGCTTCGAGCAGCAGCGGCTGTGGTCCGTGCGCGATGCGCGCAAGCGCCGCCGCCACTTCGATCGCCGGCACGTCGTGTTCCTGCACGTAGCCCTCGACGATCTGCCGGTACGCATCCAGCCCGCCTTCGGCGAGATTGTCGGTGATGCGCTGGCGGAACTTCGCGATGCGACGGTCGTTGACTGCCTCGACCGTCGGCAGGCGCATCTCCTCGATCGGCTGGCGCGTGGCGCGCTCGATCGCCTGCAGCATGCGTTTCTCGCGCGGCGTGACGAACAGGATCGCTTCGCCACTGCGTCCCGCGCGGCCGGTGCGACCGATGCGGTGCACGTAGGCTTCGGTGTCGTACGGGATATCGTAGTTCAACACGTGGCTGATGCGTTCGACGTCGAGTCCGCGCGCGGCCACGTCGGTGGCGACGAGGATGTCGAGCTTGCCGTCCTTGAGTTGCTGGATCGTGCGCTCGCGCTGTGGCTGGGCGATGTCGCCGTTGATCGCGGCGGCGGAGAATCCGCGTGCTTGCAGCTTCTCGGCCAGTTCCTCGGTCGCCTGCTTGGTGCGTGCGAACACGATCATCGCCTCGAACGATTCGGCTTCGAGGATGCGCGTGAGCGCGTCCAGCTTGTGCAGTCCGCTGACGTACCAGTAGCGCTGGCGGATGTTCGTCGCGGTGGTGGTCCTGGCCTTGATCGCGATTTCCACCGGCTCGCGCAGGTAGGTTTGCGCGATGCGCCGGATCGGTGCCGGCATCGTGGCCGAGAACAGCGCGACCTGCCGTTCGGGCGGCGTCTTCTTCAGTACCGTTTCGACGTCGTCGATGAAGCCCATGCGCAGCATCTCGTCGGCTTCGTCGAGCACCAGGGTGGACAGGCCGGACAGATTCAGCGAGCCGCGCTCGAGGTGGTCGATCACGCGCCCCGGCGTGCCGACCACGACGTGCGAACCGCGGCGCAGGCCGGCGAGCTGCGCGCCATAGCCCTGGCCACCGTAGATCGGGAGCACGTGAAATCCGGGCAGGTGCGCGGCGTAGCGCTGGAACGCCTCCGCCACCTGGATCGCGAGTTCGCGCGTGGGCGCGAGCACCAGCGCCTGCGGCAGTGTCCTGGCCGGATCGATGCGCGCCAGAATCGGCAATGCGAACGCGGCGGTCTTGCCGGTGCCGGTCTGCGCCTGGCCGAGCACGTCGCGGCTGGCGAGCAGCGGCGGGATCGTCGCGGCCTGGATCGGCGAAGGCGTTTCGTAGCCGACGTCGGCGAGCGCGGCCAGCAATGGTTGCGGCAGGCCGAGTCCGGTGAACGACGGCGCGGGTCCGGGTGTTTCGTGTTCTGCGGTCGGCATGCGGCACGGGGCGGCAATGCCGCGTCTGCGAGGGCAGTGCATTGTACTCGCCCGCGGATCGCGTCACCGCTGCACGCACCGCTGCCGCTGCGATGTCGCGAGCGGATGCGCGATCGGGTTGCGGCGTTCGGGGCGGGCGGCCTAGACGGGGGGTGGATCCGTCCATTCCACGATCGCATCGAGACCGCCTTCGGGGCGGTTCAACAGGCGCAGGGTCGCGCCGTCCCTTTCCGCCAGCGTGCGTGCAATCGCGAGTCCGAGTCCCGTGCCGCCGGTGTCGCGCGAGCGCGAGGTTTCCAGTCGCACGAACGGATCGAGCACGGCCAGCAACTGATCGTCCGGAACGCCGGGCCCGTCATCGCGCACATGCACGCGCATCGTGCCGTCGGCATCGCGCTCCGATGCGACGCGAACCGAGTGGCCATAGGCCAGTGCATTGCCGATCAGGTTGGCGAACACGCGCTGCATTGCGAGCGGGCGCACGCGCAACACGGCACCGCAGCCGTGCTCGAAGCGCGCATCGGCACCGGCCTCCGCAGCATCGGCGACGAGGCTTTCGAGCAGCGAGTCGAGGTCGAGCGGCACCGGCTGCTCGGCGCTTTCCGCGCTGCGCGCGAGTTCCAGGCCCTCGCGGATCAGCGCCTGCATGGCCGCCAGGTCTCCGACGAGCTGCAGGCGCAGCGCTTCGTCTTCGACGTTTTCCAGCCGAAGGCGGAGACGCGTGAGCGGCGTCTGGAGGTCGTGGGTGATCGCGGCGAGCATCTGCATGCGTTCGCGAACGTGGCGCTGCAGGCGTTCCTGCATGGCGTTGAATGCGGCGGCAGCTTCCTTGACTTCGGTCGGCCCGGCGACCGGGATCGGGTCTCCCTGGAGATTCTGTCCGAGCGCACGCGCCGCCTGCGCCAGTCGTTGCAGCGGCCTTCCCGCGGTGCGCGCGACTGCGTAGGCAAGTGCGGCAATCGCAAGTGCAAGCAAGCCGATGAATACGGGATCGAGGGGTGCAAGTCGGTCCGGCGAAACCGGTGGCGTATCGAGGGCCAGCCGCAGCGGCGTTCGGTCCGGCAGCGTGAGCGACACGATGCGGCAGACATGCGGGGGCTCCGCCTCGCGCCGTTGCCTGATCCGTTCGGAGATGGCGCCGCGGCTCGCGCCGCCCGGAAGGACGGGAAGGCAGTCGCGAGCCTCGCCGCGTGTGACCCGCGCCGTTGCCAGCGTGCCACCGCGTGCGCGCAGGAGACCGGCAAATGCGTCGTCCGCTGCGCCGCCGGTCGTGAGCTGGTCGGTCGGCCGCACGCCGGGCCCGCCGAGTTCGAGCAATCGAGCACGAAGGTCCGTGTTGCCATTCTCCAGTTGCTCGACGTAGCCCTGCAGACGATCGACGCTGCGTGTCAGGTTCGCCTGTTCCAGGTCCTGCCGGCGTTTCGCGTTCGCCAGCATGGTTGAGACGACGGCGGCGGCCAGCATGCCGAACAGAAGCAGGAAGAACAGGCGCCCGCGCATCGAGTCGAGGAATCTGCGCAGGCGATTCATTCCAGCGTGACCCCGCTGCAGGCGAACACGTAGCCCTCGTTGCGCACGGTGCGGATCAATCCATCGGCGCCTCCTGCAGTGCCCAGCTTCGCACGCAGGCGGCTGACCTGGAGGTCGATCGCCCGGTCCTGCGGCTCGTATGGCTTGCCGCCGCTCAGCGCGACGAGCTGCTCGCGCGACAGCACGCGGTTGGCATGCGTGACGAATACGCGCAGCAAACGGAACTCGGCGCCGGAAAGGACCGTGATGCGTCCGGCGGGATCGCGCAGGTGGCGGTGCTCGAGGTCGAACGTCCAGCCCTCGAACGATGCGCGGCGCACCGCGAGGGGTTCGAGGTTGGCGGGAAGGGCCTCCGTGCGTCGCAGGACGTTGCGGATTCGCGCGAGCAGCTCGCGTGGCTCGAATGGTTTGGCGAGGTAGTCATCCGCGCCCATTTCGAGGCCCAGCACGCGGTCGATGGGTTCGCCGCGAGCCGTCAGCATGATCACCGGCGTCGACGAACGTGCACGAAGGTCGCGGCAAAGGGGGAGGCCATCCTCGCGCGGAAGGTTCAGGTCGAGCACGATCAGGTCGATCCGCTCGCGTGCCAGCACCTGGCGCATCTGCGCGCCATCGGCGGCAGTGCTGACCTGATAGCCCGAACGCCCGAGCTGCTCGGCCAGCAGGCGGCGGATCTCGGCGTCGTCGTCGACGACCAGCAGGCGGTGCATCGGTTGGCTGTCCTCCATGGCGGGATCATCCGCCTTTGCGCGGGCGTGCGGGAGCCCACAAGCGTAACGCGATGTATCGGACGGCCGTTTCGATACGTTGTGATACATCCGCGGCGCGGGCGATACATGCCGATACACGCCGAGCATTGAGCCGACGGCACGTCGCATCCAGACTTCACCACATTGCCGGTATCCGCTTCGAGGACAGGTTGCCGTGAGGAATCCATTGGCACGAATCAAGCCCGCGCGTGCGGTGGCGATGATCCTCGCGCTGGTCGCGGTCGCGGCGATCGCGTGGTGGTGGATGCGCCCCGACGCGGGGCCGGCGCTGGCGACATCGCCGGTCACGCGCGGCGACATCGAGCAGACGGTGGAGGCGACGGGCACGATCAAGCCGTCGAAACTGGTGAGCGTCGGCGCCCAGGTATCGGGACGCATCGAGACGCTGCACGTCCGGCTCGGCGATACCGTGAAGGCGGGCGACCTCATCGCCGAGATCGATTCGCGCAACCAGCGCAATACCCTGCAGAGCGCCGAGGCGGCGCTGCGGAGTGCGCGCGCCAATCGCGATGCGCAGAAGGCGAACCTGCGTCAGTACGAACTCGCGTTCCGGAGACAGGAGCAGATGCTGGTCTCCGATGCGACGTCGAAGGCCGAGTACGACGCCGCGCGTGCAGTGCTCGAGGCAACCCGCGCCCAGGTCGCAGCGCTCGAAGCCAGCATCGTGCAGCAACAGACCGCAGTGGCAACGGCGCAAACCAACCTCGGTTACACCAAGATCACCGCGCCGATCGACGGCACCGTGCTCGCGATCGTTTCGAAGCAGGGACAGACGGTGAACGCGAACCAGAGCGCGCCGACCATCGTGATGCTGGGCGATCTCGGCACGATGACGGTGTATGCGGAAATCTCCGAGGCCGACGTGATCAAGACGGCAGTCGGGCAGGAGGTTTACTTCACCGTGCTCGGCGATCCCGACAAGCGCTACACGAGCACGCTGGGCGACATCGCGCCGGCCCCGGAGTCGATCACCAGCGAGGACAATACGTCCGGAAGTTCATCCAGTGCGACCAGTTCGGCGATCTATTATTACGGCCTGTTCGACGTCGCCAATCCGGACAATACCTTGCGCACGTACATGACGGCGCAGGTCAGCATCGTGCTCGGCAGCGCAAAGGACGTTCTCACGATTCCGTCCGCCGCGTTGGGGGCCAAGTTGCCGGATGGACGCCAGCTGGTGCGCGTCGTGGGCAAGGACGGTCGTCCCGAGCGACGCCCCGTCATGATCGGCCTCAACAACGGGACCCGCGCCGAAGTCCGCGACGGCTTGCGGGAGGGCGAGCAGGTGGTGGTCGGAGAGGCGACGGCCGAAAGCAGGGCGCAGTCGTCCAGCGCACGGCAGGTGCGGCGCGGGCCCGGCGGCCCGCCGCCGATGATGTGAGCGCCACGCCGATGGATGGACCCCTGCTCCAGGTCCGCAAGCTGCGCCGCGAGTATCCGGCCGGCGACGACGTGCTGGTCGTGCTGCGCGACATCGACCTCGACATCGCGGCAGGGGAGATGGTCGCGATCGTCGGCCAGTCCGGATCCGGCAAGTCGACGCTCATGAACATCCTCGGCTGTCTCGACCGGCCGACGGCGGGCAGCTACCGGGTTTCGGGCCGCGAAACCGACGCGATGACGGCCGACGAGCTTGCCGAGCTTCGTCGCGAGCACTTCGGTTTCATTTTCCAGCGCTACCACCTGCTGGGCGACCTGGATGCCGTCGGCAACGTCGAAGTACCTGCAGTCTACGAAGGGATGCCTGCCGCCGTGCGGCGCAGGCGTGCCCTGGAGTTGCTGGACCGGCTCGGGTTGTCCGACCGCACCGGCCATCGGCCCGGACAGCTTTCCGGCGGACAGCAGCAGCGCGTCTCCATCGCGCGTGCGCTGATGAACGGCGGCGAGGTGATTCTCGCCGACGAGCCGACCGGGGCGCTGGATTCGCGATCCGGCGAGGAAGTCATGGCGATCCTCGGGGAACTGCACGCGGAAGGGCATACCGTCATCGTCGTGACCCACGACATGAGCGTCGCGCGCCACGCGCAGCGCATCATCGAGCTGCGCGACGGAGAAGTCGTGTCCGATCGCGCCAATCCCGATGCGCCCGTGGTGCGCGCGAAGGCAAGGCGCGGCCGGGGGCATCACTCGGGCAGCGCGTTCCAGGCGGCGCGCGACCGGTTCCTCGAAGCATTCCGCATGGCGCTGCTTGCCATGAACGCGCATCGCATGCGCACGTTCCTGACGATGCTCGGCATCATCATCGGCATCGCGTCGGTGGTATCGGTGGTCGCGCTCGGAAACGGATCGCAGCAGCAGATCCTCTCCAACATATCGGCGCTCGGCACCAATACCATCGAGGTATATCCCGGCAGCGGCTTCGGCGACATGCGCTCGGGACGCGTGCGCACGCTCAAGGCGGCCGATGCGACGGCGCTGGCGGCCCAGAGCTATGTCGACAGCGCGACGCCGAACGTTTCCAGTTCCGTGACCGCGCGCTACCGCAACGTTTCCGCGACGGCGCAGGTGAGCGGCGTGGGCGACCAGTATTTCCGCGTGAAGGGATTGACGCTGACGAGCGGTTCGCTGTTCGACGAGAAAGACGTGCGCGACATCGCGCAGGTCGCGGTCATCGACCAGAACACGCGCAGCGAGTTGTTCAAGGATGGCGCCGATCCGATCGGACAGGTGCTCCTGCTCGGCAACGTTCCGGTGCGCGTGGTCGGCGTCGCGAAGCGCCAGTCGACCGGGTTCGGCAGCAGTTCGTCCCTGAGCGTGTGGGTGCCCTACACGACGGTCATGTCGCGAATGCTCGGTCAGAGCCACGTTTCGAGCATCACGGTGCGCGTCTCCGACGACACGCCGATGGATGCGGCCGAGCAGGCGGTGACGCAGCTGCTGAAGATGCGGCATGGCACGGAGGATTTCTTCCTCAGCAACAGTGCCGAGATCCGCGAGACGATCGAGAAGACCACGCAGACGATGACGCTGATGATCGGTGCCATCGCCGCGATCGCCTTGATCGTGGGAGGCATCGGTGTGATGAACATCATGCTGGTCTCGGTTACCGAGAGGACGCGCGAGATCGGCGTGCGCATGGCCGTCGGGGCGCGGCAGAGCGACATCCTGCAGCAGTTCCTCATCGAGGCCGTGCTGGTGTGCCTGCTGGGAGGCGTCGCCGGCGTCCTGCTGGCACTGGCACTGGGCTGGCTGTCGCGTGCGTCGGGTGGCGATTTCACGATGGTTTTCTCGACGGGTTCGATTGTCGCGGCGTTCGCATGTTCGTCGCTGATCGGGGTCGTCTTCGGCTTTCTGCCCGCGCGCAACGCGGCGCGACTCGATCCGGTGGAGGCGTTGGCACGCGAATGAACATGCGCTTTTGCACATCGACGGCGATCGCGATTTGCGCCGTCCTGCTGGGCGGCTGCATCGGCACCACCGTGCGACGGCCCGCGCCCGTCGACGTGCCGGTCCGTTATCCGGCAGGATCGACGGCCGCCGTCCAAAGGCAGGCAGTCGACACCGAAGCGACCTGGCCCTCGCGCGATGCGTTGGAGGACGACTGGTGGGCAGGGTTCGGCGACGAGCGCCTCGACCGCTTCGTGCGGCAGGTACTTTCCGTCAACCCGGATCTCGCCGCTGCCGGCCTCGCGCTGGATCGGGCACGGCTGCAAGCCGGCTTGTCCGAAGCGAACCTGTGGCCCGCCCTGGCCGGGAGCCTCGGCAGTTCCGCGACGCGGTCGGTAGGCGAGCACGATGCGGTGCGCCGGAGCCAGTCGGCCAATGCATCGGTCGGCTGGGAGATCGACCTCTGGGGCAAGCTCCGTGCACAGCGCGACGTGTCGCGCTGGGAAGCGCGGGCGACGGAAGAGGATCTGCAGGGCACCGCGCTGTCGCTGGCTGCCGATGCGTGCCGTTACTACTGGCAGCTTGCGTATCTCAATCAGGCGATCGCGACCGGTGCGGCGAACCTGGATCGGCTCGCCAGAACGCTCGATCTGGTTCGTGCGCAGAAGCAGGCCGGCGAGGTTTCCGGCCTGGAGGTACACGAGGCCGAGCAGAATCTGCAGAGCCAGCGTGCAGCACAAAGCCAGCTCGTGCAGCAGCGCGCGGAGCTGCGCAACGCGATCGCCGTGCTGATGGACGGCACGCCGTGGCCGATCGACGACGAGCCGCAGGATCTCGATTCCGCACGTACCCTCGAAGTGGATGCCGGCGTTCCGGCCGAACTGCTTGGTCGGCGCCCAGGCCTGCGCGCGGCGGAACTGCGCCTTCGCGCATCGCTCGCGCAGATGAAGGCGACGTCGCGCAGCTATTATCCGGCGTTCTCGCTTACCGGCTCGCTTGGCGGCAGCAGCACGTCGCTTGCCGACGCGATCCGCAACCCGGTCGCCACGCTGGGTGCCGGGCTGAGCCTTCCGTTCCTCGACTTCCGTCGCGCCGCGCTCGATACGCGGCTGGCGGGGACCGACTACGAGATCGCCGCGACGCGGTTTCGCGGCACGCTGCATGCGGCACTGTCGGAGGTGGACGATGCATTGTCCGCGCGGGGGCGGCTGGTCGAACAGGTCGACGCCGTGCAGCGTTCGCTGGACGCGGCACGCGAGATCGAGGCGCGCTACGCGGTGCGATACGAGGTGGGCGCCACGGATCTGCGCGTATGGCTCGATGCGCGCCAAACCCTGCGCAACGCCGAGTTGTCCCGGGCGCAGGCGGATCAATCGCGCTTCGTGTGGAAGGTGCCTTGCTTGATCGGAGCCTGTGCGGCAGTGTGGCTGGATGGAACCTCTCTTCACGCAGGCTCTGGGC
>JGI12420J12819_1000285_pt1 | contig 32273 bp, 31 predicted proteins | sample Passage237A_FD_12819 | JGI IMG/M metagenome (IMG submission 12819) | reverse complement strand
GGGGGGGGGGGGGGGGACTTTTGATTTCATTGCATATAGTTTTTAGAATGAAGAATCTTTTCAGAAGCCCTGTTGCCTTGCTAAAAAACTAATACTGCTGCATGATGTCTTGCAGGAAATAAGCTTTCATAAAAATAAAATAATTTTTTGAAAACAAATAAGACTGAATGGGAAAAAATTTTTGAATGATTTAAGCGATCCGATTTGAATCATTGATGCGAAGAAAGCAGACTATGTATCATTCACTATGGATCACCGGCTAAAATAAATCTCCTTCTTACTCTCTTACAAATGCACTTACTTTGCGGCGTTCAGAAAATCAAACTATTTCTGAAAACAAATCCATCAAAAATGCAAAAAGACACTGCCATTTTCAATCTTATCCATGAAAGCAATTAGAAATTGAAGGATCATCAATACTTTATGATCACTAATTTTCCTACGGCGATTTTTTGTTCGGGATAGTATAGTTTATAAGTATAAATTCCAGATGCCAGATCAGTTGCATCTACTGTAATGCTGTTCTTACCTGCAGGCAGAATGAATGTTTTTTGCACGCTCCCCATCATATCTATAAGCTCAAACTTCCCCGCTTTTTCATATTCTATCACTATGGATGAAGAAGCAGGATTGGGATAAATCTTCACACCATTTTTTGTATCTGTTTCTTCAACTCCCGTCACCACATTCACAATCGTCGTTACCGTATCGCTGCAGCCGTTTGTTGCGTTGGTCACGATTAACGTTACAGTATAATTGCCTGCATTTGGGTAATGATGCGAAGGGGACGTGGACAGGTAAGACTGTGCGCCCACTTCATAAGCAATTATCAGGTAAAGAAGCGGCATAGAATGGCATTGTCCATAATTTGTAGCCATCAGCTTGGTAACGAACATTTTTGACCAGTCTTCGTATCCGAACGGATCGTCAAAATCATAGTGAACCGGGTAATGCGTTACTGCCTTTCCACTTACGGGGTCTTTCACGGATAAGGTATCGCTAAACAACCGAAACAGCAGGTTGTTTTTTGCTACATTGTCATTGGGATTTATTTTTTCCGCCTCCATTCGCAATTTGAAAAACTTTACAATATTCTGTATGTGTTTTTCGTATTGGTCATAACTTAACTTATTTTCCCAATAGGCATTTTCAACGATAAAGACAGCTTTCTTTAAGTCCATAGGGGATTTACCAGCAAGCATATCGTTTAGGCGGTTATAAGCCTCACGGTAATGCTCCGTGCCGTGAAATGATAGACCCCTCCAAAGAGGTAAAGGCATTATCCGAATTGGTGCGCAACGGTTTTAGTAGCTGGCATGATGCCGTAAAATCATTGGGCGATAACCCGGACGAGGTGATGAAGCAGTTAATAAGCGATGCGGCTGCCTTTGATAAGGCTGGAATAAAACCCGCCTGCGATCCGAGGTATGACACTAACCGTGTTACTGTACAATCTTCAACCTAAGTTCCCTTAAAAAAGTGCTTTTTTATGTTGATTTTATAATTACAAGGTGTTATTTTTTATTGCTAATATGCTCTTTCCGTAAATGCGGCAAGGTAAAACATATAGCTCTAAAAACATGAAAAAACTATTTTTGATGACGTCTCTCTATGCCTATTAAGCATTGCGGCAATGCCAGAAAAGGTAACTACCACCACTACCACTACTGTTTATGGAAAAAACACTGGCACAACTACCACTGGTACTACCACGACAATTAATTGCGACAATTTTTGGAGTTGGGAATGTTATACAACAACCACCACGACGACAACTGAAACTAAAATAAATCATGGTGATCCGATTACTGTAACTGTTTTTGATGAAAATGGTAGAAATCCGCGAATTGCTCTTGAAGGCTATTTCGATTGGGTAGAAGAGTCAAGAAACGAAAATTTGTTGACTGTAACTTTTGCGATTCTGGAATAAATTAATATTACCTATACATTAAGAAGTTTGCCTTACATGGCAAACTTCTTAATGTATGTATTTACTTTGAGATTTAATTACAAGCCACTCTATGAAACTTTTATTTAGGTCGGTTTTTACATTTTTAATTCTTATTGCGAGCCACTCAATTACAGGTGCTACTAATGCAGACAGCCTTGTGAGTTCAATAATAAAAATACCTAAACCATTTTTAATTATTAATGTCACATCAACAGATTGTATAAGTTGTAGAGGCGCAGCAAGTAAAACACTCGAAGACTTAAAAAAACATATTGCATCCGATAAAGTTGTACTTCTATCGGACGATAAGATGATGGAAATTTATTTCAAGAAATATCCTGGCATATACGGTAATTTTAAGACCTACATTAATAAAGAATTATCCCAAGCCCTTACAGATAATGCCAAAAGTAAATTGTGTTTAGTTGAAGAAAAAGGAACTTCAATTTATTCAATCCCCCTGAATGAAAGTAAAATAAAAGAAATCGCATCCGTGATAGAATCAAATACAACAAATAAAAAGAACGGAAGCTCGTTACTTACTAACTTTCAAATTAAAGATAGTTTATTTAAAACAGAAAATATTTTCTTTGAAGCCCAAAGAAATATATACTTATTGTATAACGATCAATATCAAATCGGATTACTTGGCTCTGATGGAGAAGGACAATATTTAGAACCGACGATTGAAGATTCTACAATTAATTTATTATACGGGTTGTTATCTAAATATGTTTCCCATGATTTCTTATCCGATTCGGAGTCCAAACAAGCATTATTGCCATTAACAATGCCTACTGTATATATCAAAAGTTATAGGTTTTCCGAAAATAAATGCTACGTACTTTTTAAATTAAATACAGTTTTTGAGCAACCCCGCATAAAGGAGACAGAAAGAAAAGTAGGCGTATTTGGAAGATTTTTCTTTGGTGAAATGTCCATTAATGGCATGTCAAACAAAAACATGCTTAATGTAAGCGAATGTGCCGCCTATTCATGGCTTGATACAACTAATTACGGGGATGATTTGTATATGCCCTTAGTTGATAAAGGTTTTGAAGTAAATAATGATACCGTTTTTTTGCCAGTAATATGAACAGATAATAAAGGCAATCATTTAAACGATTTAGAAATTAATGTTGCCAAATATAAATTTAGCCCGAATGGAAAATTAATTTTTACCGGGGTTTTTCAAAACCACGCAATAAATAAACCTGATGTTTATTCTATACGAAAAGAATACAATGGTGTCCCCGTTATTTTAAATAAACGGAGAAAATCCGTCATTTTTATTAACAGTAAAAAAGAACTTCTCTTAAATGATTATATAAAGGAAAGAGATTCTTTAACCGCAATTTTTGACATTATAGTCAATGGTGAAAATTTAATTATTATCGGTAATAACGTCAAAAAGGAAAACGTGCAAGGTATTTTTGATTTGAAAAATAACACCCTTTCGCTCAAAAAACTTAATGATTTGCCACCTTTTTCAGACGCAGTTTTTTTTAATAATTCGCTCTATACTTATACCAAGGATAATAATGAAAATTTAATTATTTTCAAAGAAATTCAGTTCCCTTTAAAAAAATAATTCAATTCGGCAAGCAGTTTTTTCCATTCAGGGCGGTTAAATGTCTTTGCCGAAAAATCCTCGCGTATAACGCGCAGTACTTTTATGCCGTTCAGGGTGCAATATTTCACTAACAACTCCTCCTGATTTTGCGGGGAGTATCCCTTTGTCTGTTCGTCCGTACTTACAAAGTTCATTCCTAAACCGGGTATGCCGGAGGTATTTAGGGAGCAAATAGCTGAAGCATTTAAAACACAAACAAAGGCTTTGCGGGACGATAGAAAGCAGGTATTGCATCAACTTACCGAGCAGCAAAACAGACTGACAAAAGCAAGGGAATTGCTGTTATCAGGCGATATTGACCCTGCGGATTATAAAACTATGAAAGCAGAGTATGAAAAGAAAATAGCTATACTGGAGGCGAAACTAAACCAGTTTGCAACTAATAACGATAGCATTGATAAGCTATTATATACGGCGGTCAACAACCTTTCAAGGCTCGGCACACTTTATGAAACCGGCGGCATTGCTGAGAAACGAGACATCATCGGTTCGATGTACCCCGAAAAAATGACTTTTGACGGAAATTCGCTTCGAACCGCGCGAGTTAATCAGGCTGCCATTTGTATTTATAAGATTATCAATGAATTAGAGGGAAAGAAAAACGGGACAAGTCATACTAAAAATGATTTGTCCCGTTTCGTGCCCCAGACGGGAATCGAACCCGTACGAACATTGCTGCTCACAGGATTTTAAGTCCTGCGCGTCTACCAGTTCCGCCACCAGGGCATCCCTAACAAAGATTTAAACTTTATTAGAAACAAAAAAATTCCAAACTTTTGGTCTGGAATTTCTGAGCGGAAGACGAGACTCGAACCCGCGACCCTCACCTTGGCAAGGTGATGCTCTACCAACTGAGCTACTTCCGCATATGTTTAAGAACTTTTGGGATCGCAAAGATAAGGAGCTCCAAAATAATTTGCAAATTCTTCTTTAAGTTTTTCTTGGTTTCTTTTTTGCTGCTGGAAATAACACATTATTTAAGATGAGTCGATATCCGGGTGAAGATGGGTGTAAAGAGAGTTCGGTAGGTGGATCTCCTATTTGATGCTGATAATCTTCAGGATCATGTCCTCCATAGAAAGTCCATGTACCACGTCCAAATTCACCATGTATATATCTTGCTTCGTTGGCAGGTTTATATTCTCCTAATATCAGCACATTTGTTTTAAGTACTTCTTTACGAAAAGATGTGGTCTGTCCCATAAAACCTTTTACGGTAGTAGTATGGTTTTGACATAACATGGTGGGCACTGGATCAAACTTAGCTGAAAAAGTAAACAAAGTAAAATAATCAGCATTCATAGGCACTCGCCTATGATTCGTATTATCAATATTTGAAAACTCATACTCGTAAGGGTTTTTGGACAGTGTAAAATCCTTAAAGGCAAATGTTTGGCTAAAATCCAGCTTTTGCTGTGCTTGAGGATCCATAGGGTCGCCATCAAAAGGTGTGTCACAGATATCTGTAAATTGACCAGCTAAAGCAATATCATAGCTATCTGTAGCAGAGCACATGGCAAACAAGTAACCACCTCCGGCTACAAATTCCCGAATTCTTTTAGCTACTTCCAGTTTGAGTTGAGAAACTTTAGCAAAACCATGTTTGGCAGCCATGGCTTCATTATTCTTTACATCATTTTGATACCAGGTAGTATTTCTGTAGGCTCCCCAAAACTTACCATATTGTCCGGTAAAGTCTTCATGGTGCAAATGGAGCCAGTCGTATTCTGGAAGCTTGCCCTCTAGCACTTCATCATCATATACTTTGTCGAAAGGAATTTCTGCATACGTTAGTACCAATGTTACCGCATCATCCCAAGGAAATTTTCCATCAGGGGTATAGACAGCAATTTTGGGCGGTTTTTCAAGCCGAATGATATCTGCATTAAAATCTGGATCTGCGATTTCTGTCAATATACCATTGTATTGAGCATCACTCATCACTTGATAATCTACTCCTCTTAATCGGCATATTCGTTCTATATTTTCCACTTGCAGCATAGCAAAACTACCGCCTTCATAATTTAATAACCAATCTACTTCTATGCCTTGTTGCAAAGCATAGTAAGCCACACCATAAGCTTTTAAATGATTGGTCTGATCATCTGCATTCATAGGAATGAAAATTCTTGCCGCCCAAGACGGAAATGTCAGTAACCATATTATACACCCTAAAAAAAGAGATTTTCCTAGCTGCATCTGAAACAATATTATGGGATAAAACCTAAGCTATCTACTAATTTACGATAAGAACACACAGCACCTAAAGCACTGCATTTTTTTTAACATTTATACAATAATTATACTTCATGAATGAAGCAACAGATTATCGATTAGACGTACATTGCCTGTCCGGGCAGCGATTAATACCACCATCTTTTTAGCATGATCATATTCTTCTAGCGGCATAAGCGTTTCTGCGTCTGCCAGAGCAATATATTCTGGTTCAATATTTTTACTTAGCAACAAGTCTTCACATTCCTTTCTTACTTTTTCAAAGCTGTCCACTTTTTGTTTTGCTTCAATGGATACTAGACATTGATAAAGCAGACTTGCTGTAACTCGCTGGGGTGTGGTAAGTCTTATATTTCTGGAACTTAGCGCAAGTCCATCTGCTTCTCTCACGGTAGGTACAATAATTACTTTAATATCTTTATCCTTGCCTGTCAGCGAGAGCAATTTCTGGATTACCATACATTGTTGGTAATCTTTTTGGCCGAGATAGAGTTTTCCGGGTTCTACAATATTTAACAAACGATTTACCACCTGTCCCACACCATTAAAATGTCCGGGTCTAAATTTTCCTTCTAATATGTTTTCCAGATAGCCAAAGTCGTATTGTTCCATATTATGAGTGCCATCTGGGTACATTTCTGCTACCGAAGGAGCAAATAATAGATCACATCCCGCATCGATAAGTTTGCGGGTATCTTCCTGCAAGGTTTTGGGATAATGTTCATAATCAGATGGCTCGTTAAATTGAGTTGGATTCACAAAAATGCTGCAAACCACCAGCTTATTGTCGCTTCTGGCTTTGCGAATCAAAGCAATATGTCCTTCGTGTAGGGCACCCATGGTAGGTACAAAACCTATCTGTTGGCGAGGCAGTCCCAAGCTGGCCAAATAGTGTTTGATATCAGATATTTTTTTAAAGCTGATCATGGTTATAATATGTTGATTTTACAAAACAACGGTTACTATTTAATATTTTCGTAATTTTGCAGTCCGATTTTCCAAAGATCGGATTTGTATTGAGTTTACCAAATATCCAAGATACATGTCTGCAGACACCAAAAAACGTGTTTTAATTGTCGCTAATGAGCTGTCTCCCTATCTGGAACTTACAGATTTTGCACAGATTCTCAACAAGTTGGCTATTAAAACTTTTGACTCAGGTCTTGAGATTAGAGTTATTATGCCCCGTTTCGGCCTGATCAACGAACGACGTCACAGACTACACGAAGTAGTCAGATTGTCAGGAATCAACATTATTATTGACAAGGATGACTATCCGCTCATTATCAAAGTAGCGTCTCTACCCAATGCCCGCCTGCAGGTCTATTTTATGGACAACGACGACTACTATAAACGTAAGTATTTATTTCATGACGAAAAAGAAAACTTTTTTGAGGATAATGCAGAAAGGATGATTTTCTTTTGTAAAAGTGCATTAGAAACGGTGAAAAAATTTGGCTGGCCGCCCCATGTTATCCATTGTCATGGATGGATGAGCTCACTTATTCCTGCATATTTAAAAACCGCATATAAAAAAGAACCGGTATTTAGCTACTCAAAAACTGTTTTTACTGTTCAGGAAGATCAATTCAAAGAAAAGCTGAATAGTGATTTTATCCGGAAAGCTTTAATCAGTTCTGAAATAAAAGAAAAAGATCTGGAGCTATACAAAGGCGGCACAAACACTTCCTTAACCTTAGGCGCAGCAAAATACGCTGATGTAGTGATTATGGGCAATGAACATCTCAAAAAAGAAATTGAGGGCGAAATAAAACCAAGTCGTTATAAAAAAGTGATTCGCTATGATGAGGCCTGGAAGGAAGATGTAACCGGACTATTAGATGTTTACAAAAGTTTAACAGCATCTTAGTTTTTCTTTTCATCACTTTTGAAATAAAATCATGTACGGCTTGAAACGCATTGTAAGCACCCGCCTGTCTTTATGTATCTGTATTGGAGTATTGTTTTTCACACAGGCTTGCCGTGAAGATACTATCCTGAATGGTGCTGTAGTACCCATTGATGATACTATCAATACTAGAATTATACCAGATACCATTACTATTCTTACAGGTACTACTTATAGAGACACTTTGCTAACTAGCATCAACATAGCTGGGGTACCCATCCAACATGGGCTTGGTACCATCAATACAGACCCTTATACGGGCAAAACCAATGCAGCAATTTATTTTCAGGTCGTTCCACCTGCTTTAAACTATCAGTTTCCCGCTTATCCTGATTCTGCCATGCTTATTTTACCTTATGGCGGATTTACCTGGGGAGACACCAACAGCCTTATAGTCCAAAACTTCCATGTGTATGAAGTAAAAGATTCATTTAATGTGGGTATTGATTATTACAGCAATACCGACATCGCTGTAGATCGTAGCAATTTACTGGGAAGCACAACTATATCATCCTACCAAAGTTTAAAAGACTCAGTATGGGTAAATGGCCAAAGAGAAGTTGCACACCTACGCATACCATTAAACCAGAGCCTGATTCAAAGAATTAAAGAAGGGGCGGATATTGGGACTAATTTCAGCAGTTATTCGGCTTTTGTAAACTGGTTCCGCGGATTCTGTATTGAACCCGCTCCCGGTAATGCAGGCAATGCGCTTTTCTACTTCCGCCTGGATGGATCAACCTTATATTCCAATGCTGGACTGGTGTTTTATTATACCCAACCCAATACAGATAGCGTAAAGACTATATCCTTTGGTTTCAATGCTTCCTATAATGCCCATGCCAACAGAATTTCTAGAGATTACTCGGGTACTCCTATTGAGCCATTATTGCAAAATACAGCTCATAACGACTCATTTTGTGTAATCCAAAACCTGCCAGGTACAGGGGCTTCCTTTAAGTTTCCTTTCCTTAAAAACTTTGAACCAGCACCTGTATTGCGCGCTGAACTCATCATTACGCAATATAGCTTTGCTGGCGACCAATCTGATATATATTTCCTTCCCCAACGACTTTACCCTACCGGTATTAATGCAAATGGGGAAGAATATACTATACTTGACAGATACCCTATTACCAGCTCAGAGCCACTTAGTTTCATAGACGGCACATTGAGAACTGTGACCATAGGTTCTACTACCATTTCTCAGTATATATTAAATATTCCCAGAGAAGTTCAGAAAACTATTACAGAGCAAAGAGATATATTACATTTGCGTATTAATGGTGCTTCCGGCTTTCCTGGTGCATACAGACTTATTGCTGGAGGTAGTGGCCAAAGTAACAACCTAGTAAATGTTAAGCTAAAATTAGTATTTTCAAAAACAAAATAAATTCATACCCATGTGTGGCATAGTTGGATATATAGGCAATAGACAGGCGTACCCCATCCTGCTAAAAGGGCTTAAACGCCTTGAATATAGAGGTTACGACAGTGCTGGTATAGCTGTATTAAACGGCTCCTTACAAGTATATAAAAAAGCAGGAAAAGTTAGCGAACTGGAAAACTTTGTACAAGACAAAGATGTTAGTTCTACTATTGGCATTGGACATACCCGATGGGCTACTCACGGTGTACCCAATGACACCAATGCCCACCCCCACCTTTCTGCATCTCAAGAAATTGCTCTTATTCATAACGGGATCATAGAAAACTATGCATCCATTAAAGAAGAATTACTCAAAAGAGGTTATCGATTTATCTCCGATACAGATACCGAAGTATTGGTTAATCTCATCGAAGAAGTTCGTAAACAAGATCAGTCTTCCTTAGAAGACGCAGTACGTACTGCTTTAAATGAAGTAGTAGGTGCTTACGCTATTGTAGTGATGGATCGAAAAAACCCTGATCAGCTTATTGCAGCAAGAAAAGGAAGTCCACTGGTTATTGGTATTGGAGAAAATGAGTTTTTTGTAGCTTCTGATGCCTCTCCTATCATTGAATACACCCAAAATGTGGTGTACCTAAATGACCAAGAATATGCTTGCATTAACCGTGACGGAAGTTTCTATATCAAAAACCTAGAAAACGTAGTTAAATCGCCTGCGATACAAAAACTTGAAATGAGCCTGGAGATGATTGAGAAGGGCGGGTTTGACCATTTCATGCTGAAAGAAATTTATGAACAACCGCGTGTGATTGCCGATGCCCTCAGAGGCAGAATGAATGCTACGGAAGGCTGGATTAAAATGGGCGGACTAAATGAATACGCAAACCGTATTAGTAAAGCCAAACGTTTTGTCATTACAGCTTGTGGTACTTCCTGGCATTCTGGCTTGATCGGGGAATATCTGATTGAAGATCTTGCACGCGTGCCTGTAGAAGTAGAATATGCCTCAGAGTTCCGGTATAGAAATCCTATTATCAACGAAACAGATGTGGTAATTGCTATTTCTCAATCGGGAGAAACTGCAGATACGCTCGCGGCCATTGAGCTTGCTAAAGACCGACAAGCTCTTATTTATGGTATTTGTAACGTAATTGGCTCCTCTATCGCGCGTATCTCTCATGCAGGCTCTTACGTACATGCCGGACCAGAAATAGGGGTGGCTTCTACCAAAGCCTTTACAGCTCAGGTAACCATCCTTACCCTAATTGCATTACAACTGGCACAGGAAAAAGGAACTATCTCAACTTCCAGATTGCGCAGCATACTGTATGAATTAGAGAACCTTCCTTCTAAAATTGAAAAAGCTCTCCAGCTCGATAACCATGTAAAAGAAATTGCTGGCATCTATAAAGATGCTAGAAACTTCCTTTACCTAGGCCGTGGATATAACTTCCCTGTTGCCTTAGAAGGAGCACTTAAGCTAAAAGAAATTTCTTACATCCATGCAGAAGGTTATCCGGCTGCCGAAATGAAACATGGCCCCATCGCTCTAATAGACGAAGAAATGCCAGTAGTTTTCCTGGCCACAAACAAAAGTGCACACGAAAAAATCATCTCAAACATCCAAGAGGTAAAAGCACGAAAAGGTAGGGTTATTGCCGTAGTAAACGAAGGCGATACAGCCATCAGCAAGCTGGCAGATCATATCATCGAAGTACCAGAAACAGAAGAAATCCTCTCTCCTTTGGTTACTATTGTTCCGCTACAACTGCTTTCTTATCACATTGCTATTATGCGCGGATGCAATGTAGATCAGCCTAGAAACCTAGCTAAATCCGTAACCGTAGAATAATCATTCAAAAAAATCATTCAAAAAAGCGTAAAGATTCCTCTTTGCGCTTTTTATTTGTTTGTTAAGTTTGCATCACTTTATTTTACACGTTATTATTAACTTGAAGTATATTCATTTTTTAAACTTAAACTACAACTACATTTTTTGATTTTTTCATCACTAAATTTTTTGTTTCATTATGCCATATCTTTTCACCTCTGAATCTGTATCAGAAGGACATCCGGACAAAGTAGCTGATCAGATTTCCGATGCTCTGGTAGATAATTTTCTGGCCTGGGATCCTCAAGCAAAAATTGCCTGCGAAACATTGGTTACTACCGGACAGGTAGTACTCGCCGGAGAAGTAAAATGCAATACGTATATCGATGTACAAACCATTGCTCGTGAAGTTATCACACGCATTGGCTACACCAAAAGTGAATATATGTTTGAAGCCAACTCCTGTGGCGTACTTTCTGCTATTCACGAACAATCTCCCGATATCAATCAAGGTGTAGATAAAAAGAAAAAAGAAGATCAGGGTGCAGGCGATCAGGGAATGATGTTTGGTTATGCAACCAACGAAACGGCCAATTATATGCCTCTGGCATTACAATTGGCACATACCCTTCTACTGGAACTAGCTGCCATTAGAAAAGAAGGCAAACAAATGAAATATCTCCGCCCCGATGCCAAAAGCCAAGTTACACTGGAATATGACGATAATAACAAACCTGTGCGTATTGATACCATCGTAATCTCAACTCAGCACGATGATTTCGATACTGAAAAGAAAATGCAGGAAAAAATTAAGAAGGATATTTTAGATATCCTGATTCCTCGTGTAATAAAGAAAATGCCACAGAACAAACACCTATTCAACAATAAAATCCAGTATTATATCAACCCTACCGGCAAGTTTGTTATTGGTGGACCTCACGGTGACACCGGACTTACAGGTCGCAAAATTATTGTAGATACATACGGAGGGAAAGGCGCGCATGGTGGTGGAGCCTTCTCTGGTAAAGACCCTTCTAAAGTAGATCGTTCTGCAGCTTATGCTACACGTCATATCGCAAAAAACCTAGTTGCCGCAGGATTATGTGATGAAGTACTTGTGCAGGTTTCCTATGCGATTGGGGTAGCTAAACCCATGGGTATCTATATCAATACCTATGGCACTGCCAAAGTAAATATGACGGATGGGGAAATCGCTAAACAAGTAGAAAAAATATTTGACATGCGCCCCTACTTTATCGAAAAAAGATTAAAGCTGCGTCAACCTATGTACAGTGAAACTGCTGCTTATGGCCATATGGGTCGCGAACCTCAGACTGTAACAAAGACCTTTAAATCAGCCGATGGCAAAACCAAAGCCGTGAAAGTGGAACTCTTTACCTGGGAAAAACTAGATTATGTAGATAAAATTAAAAAAGCTTTCAGGCTAAAATAAACTAAGAACATTTTTTCCTAAAGTAGTAAGTGGGCACCACGGAAATGAGATACTGGCTTCATGGCCTCTCATATTTTCTTTCTTCACTTACTACTTTTTTTATGGCTTTTTAGCACTAAACTTGGGTATAAAATCACCGCTGTGCTACTAGCCACCTATGTTACAAATGCCTCATACATAAGCTTTTCGAAACTATTTTTTCGACAAGTGTTAACAAAATACAAAACTTAAGCAACCACTCCCAAAAAATCGCCTATTCATCCAACTATAGTTGTTTTTTGTGCGTCTCTATTTATATTTACTGGTATTTTACAAGCCCATGCACGTAAAATATTTTTAACTTTTCATACTAATCTTTAACTTTTTACGTTACATTTTATAGTATTAATTTTTTCTCCTATCGATATACCTCTACCTAACTTATTTTATAACACTGTATTCATTTATCCCTATACTCAAAAGGTAGAAGTATATGCCCATAACACAGAAACAGCACCATGACGCGGCCTTAATTCAAGCCTATAAGCAAGGAGACCACAAAGCCATTGATGCTTTAATTCTTCGGCATAAAGACAAAATATTCACTACCATATACGTGTTAGTAAAAGACAAATATCTGGCTGAAGATATTTTTCAGGAGGCTATGCTTAAACTCTTGCATACCTTAAAACGCGAACAATATAACGAACAAGGGAAATTTTTGTCGTGGGCCATACGCATAGCACATAACCTGTGCATGGACCATTTCCGGAAAAACAAAAGAAATATTCCGGTTACCTTTCCTGATGGAAAAGATATTTTTAACGAATTACGATATACACAAGAAACTCCGGAAAATCGCATTGAAAATAAACAAACCTGCGATAGTATTCGTTGTATGATAGAATCATTACCAGAAGAACAGCGTACCGTAGTTGCTTTAAGAATATATGGCGAGCTCAGTTTTAAGCAAATTGCAGCATTAACTAATACTAGTATCAATACAGCCTTGGGAAGAATGCGTTATGCATTAATAAACCTCAGAAAAAAAATCGAAGAACAAAATATTATGCTTAGGTAAACAGCAGGAGCAGGCGTTTTCGTATCTTTCCGGCATGAGTGCTCCATTGTTTTATCATCCTAACCTCCGTGGCAAACAGGATTCTATTACGCTTTCAGAAGAAACTGCCAAACATGTGTTTCAGGTGCTGAGAATGCAAACGGGAGACAAGATACGTCTTACAGACGGTGAAGGCGTAGAGATAATAGGGAGTTTGTTGCAAACCGGGAAAAAAACTGGTCTGCTCCAACCTGAGGAAATTAAAACTCACAAAGATGACACTCAGGCATTATTTCTTTGCATAGCTTTTACAAGAAATGCAAGTAGAAATGAATGGTTGTTAGAAAAAGCTACTGAACTCGGCGTTACACATATTGTGCCTTTAACTACAAAAAGAAGTGAGAAAATACACATCCGTTCAGAAAGATGGCAACACATTCTTATTGCCGGCATGATACAATCACAACGATTATTTCTGCCCAAGCTTTTTGCTCCGCAGTCGCTACAGGCTATGATAGAACTCACAGCTTCCTTATCAGGAAAGTATTTGGCACATTGTAACAGTAATTTCTCCCGAAAACCTATCTTAGAAGCTATCTCCAAAGATCAAACTGCTTGTATTTGTATTGGGCCCGAGGGAGATTTTTCTCCTGAAGAAATAGATCTTTGTATGCAGCAAGGTTTTACCGGAGTGAGTCTTTCTGATGCCAGACTAAGAACTGAAACAGCCGCTATGGTTGCTTGTACGGCGTTTAACCTCATGCATATCCATTCATAAAAGTTTAACCATGAGAGTAATTATATCCCTAATACTAACCTTGATGGTGAGTGCTACTACACAGATGCAAGCACAACCCATCAAATTAGCCCTATTGGTATATAGTGGTGGTGGAGACTGGTATGCCAACCCCACTTCCCTAAAAAACCTAGCAGCGTTTTGCAATAGGCAAATACAAACTCAGCTTGCACTCGAAGAAGCACAAGTAGAAGCTGCCAGCACGGAAATATTTAATTACCCCTTTGTGCATATGACAGGTCACGGACGATGGAGTGTAAATGATATAGAAGCTCAAAATCTGAGAAAATATCTGGAATCAGGAGGCTTTCTGCATATCGACGACAATTATGGCTTAGATGAATATGTACGTCCGGCATTAAAGAAAATATTTCCAGAGCTAGAGTTGCAGGAAGTACCCTTTAGCCATCCTATATATCAAAAACCTTTCAATTTCCCGAATGGGCTACCCAAAATCCATGAACACGACAACAAACCTCCTCGTGGATATGGCCTCTTTTTGAATGGCAGATTGGTATGTTTTTATACCACAGAGACAGATCTTGGAGATGGATGGGAAGATATAGAAGTGCATAACAACACTCCGGAAAAACATAACCAGGCACTGAAAATGGGAGCAAATATTCTGTATTATGTGTTTGTAGGCGAACACTAACACCCATGAGGTAACAAATACACAGAATATTAATTTTTAAATTGATGCATAGTCCCGTAAATTATTAGTTATTTTTGCAAAAAGCATTTGTTATGTTGAAGACAGGGAACACTATCGTGAGTATTTATACAGAAATGACTCCGAATCCGGAAACCATGAAGTTTGTAGCTAATAAATTGCTGTATCCGGGTAAAAGTATTGACTTCACAGAGGAAACAGAAGCCGGGCCCTCTCCATTGGCACGCGAACTCTTTGCTTTCCCTTTTATCAGAGGCGTATTTATTGCCAGCAACTTTGTAACGCTCACTAAAACCCGTGATACGCAATGGGAAGATGTGATTCCTACTGTAAGGGAGTTTCTTAAAAACTATTTACAGGAGGGAAAACCTGTCATTAACGAAGAAGAGATTGTGCAAAAGCCTACAGATGCTTCCAACCATATACATGCTGATGATACAGATGTGGTAAAACGCATTAAAGAATTATTGGAAAATTATGTAAAACCTGCTGTGGAAATGGATGGTGGTGCCATCAGCTTCCGAGGTTATGAAAATGGCGTGGTAAAACTTATGATGCAGGGATCTTGCTCAGGTTGCCCATCTTCTATGGTAACACTGAAGGCTGGTATCGAAGGTATGATGAAGCGAATGATTCCAGAAGTGCAGGAAGTGGTTGCTGAAGCAGAGTAATGTACACTAGTTTTCTATCCTAATTCATGGCACCAACTCAGACATACCTGAGTTGACTTAAGAAATAATATTCGCAGTTAAACAGTTTATGACGGAACCAATCAAAGAAAATTCTGGAAAAAATTTTCTGGAAGAAATTATTGACGCTGATCTTGCTGAAGGCAAACATACTACCATCCATACCCGATTTCCACCAGAACCTAACGGTTATTTACACATAGGTCATGCTTCGAGCATTCACCTCAATTTTGGTCTGGCTGAAAAGTATAAGGGTAAATGTAATCTTCGCTTTGATGATACTAACCCTACTACCGAAGAAACTGAATACGTAAACAGCATCCGCAACGATATCCGCTGGTTGGGCTATACCTGGGATAATGAATTTTTTGCTTCAGACTATTTTGAAAAACTCTATGAATTTGCAGTTACCCTGATTAAAAAGGGTCTGGCGTATGTAGATGACAGTACTTCAGAAGAAATTGCTTCTATGAAAGGAAGCACTACTACGCCTGGTATCGACAGCCCTTACCGCAATCGCAGTATAGAAGAAAATCTTCGCCTCTTTGAGGAAATGCGAGAAGGGAAATACAAAGATGGAGAAAAAGTGCTGCGTGCGAAAATAGACATGTCACACCCTAACCTTCTGATGCGTGACCCGGTAATCTATCGCATTAAACACCAATCCCATCATCGTACAGGTGACAAATGGTGTATCTACCCTATGTATGATTTTGCACACGGACAATGCGATAGTATTGAAGGTATCACCCATTCTATCTGTACCCTAGAATTTATTCATCACCGTCCGCTGTATAATTGGTTTATAGAGCAGCTGGAAATTTTCCCTTCCAGGCAATATGAATTTGCCAGAAGGAATTTGAGCTACACAGTAATGAGTAAAAGAAAACTGTTGCAGCTTGTGAATGAAAAACATGTTTCAGGCTGGGATGACCCCAGAATGCCTACTATTAGCGGCATGCGCAGAAGGGGTTATCCGCCGGAAGCCATTCGTAACTTTTGCGACATGGTGGGTATTGCCAAAAGAGAGAATATTGTGGATTTAAGTGTGTTAGAGTATTGTGTGAGGGAACAGCTCAACAAAACTTCAAAGCGTGTGATGGCTGTGCTTAACCCTGTTAAGCTTATCCTTACTAACTACCCCGAAGATCAAACTGAAATACTCGAAATAGAAAATAATCCCGAAGATCCGCAAAGCGGAAAAAGAGAAGTTCCGTTTTCCAGAGAATTATGGATAGAGCAGGAAGACTTCATGGAGCATCCACCTAAAAAATTCTTCCGTTTAGCTCCCGGAAAAATGGTAAGACTAAAAGGAGCCTATATTATTTCTTGTGAATCTTTTGAAAAAGACGAAAACGGAAATATAACAACCATTTATGCCAGCTATATTCCGGAAAGTAAAAGTGGTCATGACACCAGCAATATTACGGTAAAAGGTACTATTCACTGGTTAAGCATTCCGCATGCACAAACGGCCACAGTAAGATTATACGACAGATTATTTTCAGTAGAGAATCCGGCCGAAGAAGAAAACTTCACCCAAGCACTCAACCCAGAATCCATGATAGTGCTTCCTAACGTGTATATTGAACCTTCATTGGCTCATGCACAAGTGGGTGAACATTTTCAGTTTTTAAGGAAGGGTTATTTTACCCCCGATCCTGATAGTCAGCCAGGCTCGCTAATCTTTAACCGAACTGTAACCTTAAAAGATACCTGGGCAAAAACCCAGCAAAAACAATCTTCTTAAAATCTATTCATCACAGGTAAAACATGACAGCTATGCCATGATAAAATTTCTTCTGGATCCACTCACTATCGTATGGATTTTAGGTCTTAGTGCTGCTTTTCTTTTGATGACCCAAAAGAGAAAAGTAGCCAAGCTCTTATTCATCATAGCAGCTACCTTGTTTGCCTTGATTACTACACCTTTTCTTCCCAACTTGCTGATAAGCACCTGGGAAAGTCGTCTTCCAAGACATCTTGATCTTTCTCAAATTCCCCAAAATCAAAAAATACATATCATGGTTTTGGGTTCCGGCGATGTGCAAGAAAATGGACTTTCGCCCAATAATCAACTCACTGGCTCTGCTTTACAAAGACTAGTAGAAGGGGTACGCATTTACCATGCTAACCCAGGAAGTACGCTAATTTTCTCCGGGTTATCTGGAACTGGTAAAGTTTCACATGCAGAAATTATGAAACGTACCGCCATGCAACTTCAAGTTCCTGAAGAAGATATTGTTATTTTTCCCACCCCTCACAACACTCGAACAGAAGCCATTGCTTATAAAAATATGTTTGGCCATATAGACCCGCGCCCAGTATTGGTAACAAGCGCAAGCCATATGCCAAGAGCCATGTATTTATTTGAAATATGCGGTATTCAGCCTTATCCTGCCCCGGCAGATTTTTTAGTCAAATTAGGACCACGCTCTGTGTTTGATCGTTTACCCTCTTACCAAAACCTTGAAAAAATAAGAACCTATATTATAGAGGTTGTAGGTTATTGGCATAGCAAATGGTTTTTTAGTTGCGAATAGTACGTTTTTAGATCGTAGAATATTGAGGAACATAGAAAAAGCGTTGGTAAAAGTCGATCTGGTTGCTCTCATCTCCCTGAGTAAATAATTCCGTAACTTTGATAGTTACACTATTTTCATCCGTTGAAGTACAAAGGGAAATATGCTTTAAAATTACAAAAATGGTTGGTGGTACTAACAGGGTTTTGTTTTTCCTTAAGTTGTACTGAGGCACAAAATACACGGCATATGACTTCTTCCCAACAGTCTAATAACCCATACTATAGTCGTACAGACACGAACAAACTTTCGGTGGATAATGCTGAATGGAAAACCATTCTTAGTCCTGAAGTATATCATATAGCGCGAGAACAGGGTACGGAACGTGCTTTCACGGGCAAATACTGGGATGCCGATCAAAAAGGGACCTATTATTGTGCGGTATGCGGAAATGCACTTTTTCGTTCGGATGCCAAATTTGCTAGTAGTTGCGGATGGCCTAGTTTCTTTGAGCCTGTGAGAGCAGATGGAATTCGTTATCTGGAAGATTTCTCACATGGTATGTATAGAATAGAAGTTCGTTGCCAACGTTGCGACTCTCATCTGGGACATATTTTTGATGATGGGCCGCCACCTACATACAAGCGATTTTGTATCAACGGTACCGTGTTAGATTTTGAACCCTCCACTGAAAAATAGTAATAAAGAAATGGACAAACTTATAGTTCTACATAATACTATGTGTACGAAAAGCCGTGGGCTTATAAGTATTCTGGAAGAAAAGGGCATCCCATACGAAGTGAGATTTTATCTCAAAGACCCTCTGACGAAAAAAGATCTCACCACCTTAATGCAGCAGTTAGACAATCCCACTGAGCTAGTAAGAGTAAAAGATGCTATCAAAAAAGGGTATTTAGAAGAAGGGACCAAGCTAACACCCAAATTATGTCTATCGCTATTAACGGAGCATCCCGAGCTGATGGAGCGACCTGTAGTGATGCGAGGAGGCAAGGCTCTTATTGCCCGACCTCCTGAACTGATAGAAAACTGGTTATGATGCCAACCATGAGCCCTACCCTACTAACATGCTTCGTGGGAGGCGTATTGCTTTATCCAGATGCACTTTGAGCTTCCACAATATACATTCCTATAAATAGAGATGAAACCGAAATCGACAATGTAGCCTCTTCGACACGAGAAAACCGTATCGAGACACCTAGCAATTATTTGTATTACATATTTACAAATAACAATGATTTAAGTAAAAGCAATTCTAAATTCCTAATGAGATGTTTTTGTCAGACAAAAATTATGGAAACATCAAGGCTTTACTATACCGCTACCTATAGAAGTTCTATTTCTTGAAAATAAAATAGACTGCCAGAATTAGAAAACCAAAACCTATGAGATGATTATACTTCAAAGGTTCATTTTTAAACACATAAATGGTAAACAACGTAAACACAGTCAAAGAAATTACTTCTTGAATAACTTTTAACTGCCAGAGATTAAAAGGGCCTCCTTGGTCTTGATAACCTATACGATTGGCGGGTACCTGAAAAATATATTCAAAAAAGGCAATCCCCCAACTCACGAGGATAATCATAAACAAACCCAGATTAGAAAACCAGGGCATCTGTTTAAACTTTAAATGACCATACCAGGCCAGTGTCATAAATACATTGGAAAGAATAAGCAAGCCAATGGCAATTAACCCCCTTGACATAAATACAATGAAAAATATGGGTTGAATTTAGGCTTAATTTCTAAAAAAATAAGCTTGAGCAAATAAAGTTTCATTGTACCCACAAGCAATCCTTATCTAGCTATGTAAAATTGCTCATGTATAAGTTACCCCATGCACTCTGAAATATGAGAAAACCATGCAGCGATGATGATTCAATTCAGCAAAACGTTAAAGTTCTGCCCGAATTAATGCTGTAGTACAGCTTAAACTTTCTTATAGGTTAACTTTGTTTACAAATAGCCTCTTAATTTTTTTAAATACTGCAACCATGCCTCAAGAACTTATTTCTGTAAATCCTGCCAATGGACAAATGCTCAAAAAATATCCTGTCTATTCTGAAAAAAAAGTAGACTCCCTGCTTAAAAATGCAGTAAAACAGCAGAAAGAGTGGACCACCACCACTTTCAAACAACGGGCAATTGTATTAAAGCAAATTGCCAAGCAGATTCGTACAGACATAGAATCACTTGCTACCATGGCGAGCAGGGAAATGGGAAAACCATTTTCTCAAAGTATGGCAGAGCTTGAAAAATCAGCAACTACTTTTGAATATTATGCAAAACATGGTGCTGCGTATTTACAGGATGAGCAAGTTCTTACAGAAGCTAAACAAAGTTTTGTAAGCTATCGTCCCATGGGGGTAGTATTAGCCATTATGCCCTGGAACTTCCCTTACTGGCAGGTATTTAGAGCAATGGCTCCGGCAGTCATGGCAGGCAATGTGCTTGTATTAAAGCATGCTTCCAATGTAACTGGCTGTGCACTTGCCATTGAAAAAGTAATACAAAAATCAGGGGCTCCCAAAGGTTTACTGCAAACTTTATGTCTGCCTTCATCCCAAATGGATGCTATTATTGCTCGCCCAGAAATTGCTGCGGTTACACTTACAGGAAGCACACAGGCAGGAAAACATGTAGCCTCTGTAGCCGGTAAATATATCAAAAAACTAGTGCTGGAACTGGGAGGTAGCGATCCCTATCTGCTTTTAAAAGATGCAGATCTTGATATGGCTGTACCTATTTGTGTAAATGGAAGACTTGTAAACAGTGGGCAAAGCTGTGTGGCGGCTAAACGTTTTGTGGTGGATCGCACTATTCGAAAAGATTTTGAAGAAAGAATGCGGATACAAATGATGGAAGCTACCTACGGTGACCCGTTTAATCCGGAACATAAAATAGGTCCATTAGCACGCCATGATCTCAGAGATCAGCTGCATGCACAGGTAACATCTAGCATTGAAAAGGGAGCCAAATTATTATGTGGTGGATTTATACCAGAAAACCCCGGTGCGTTTTATCCACCTACCGTACTTACTAATGTACGGAAAGGCATGCCTGCATACGATGAAGAACTATTTGGCCCTGTAGCTGCCATTATTGAGGCTAAAGACGAAGAGGATGCCATACGGATTGCTAACGACAGCAGTTTTGGATTAGGCTCTGGTATTTTTTCCCGAAACAGAAAAAGAGCTACAGAAATTGCTACTAAACGTATAGAAGCAGGCAACTGCTTTGTGAATGCATTTGTACATTCTGACCCACGCCTTCCTTTTGGAGGAATAAAAGAAAGTGGTTATGGACGCGAACTGGGCATAATGGGTATCCGCGAATTCACGTATGCAAAAACTGTTTTTGTTCAATGATTTCCCATTATTTTTACCTAAGCCTTTAAACTGTATCGAATGTATAACTATCTGGCATTAGGAGATTCCTATACCATCGGCGAACTGGTTCCCACTCCGGAAACATTTCCTTATCAACTTGTATCGTTATTAAGACGTAAAAACATGACCATCGCGGACCCAGTCGTAATTGCGAAAACAGGTTGGACAACGGATGAACTGATGACTGCCATTCGGGAAAATCACATTCATGAGCAATTTACTTTTGCCACGCTTCTTATTGGTGTAAACAACCAATATCGCGGACGTTCACTGGATAACTATAAAGAAGAATTTACTAGTCTGCTCCATCAGGCCATATCATTCGCACATCAAAATCCGGCTCAAGTAGCGGTACTTTCTATTCCCGACTGGGGGGTAACTCCGTTTGCAGAAGGTAAGGACAGAACTGTCATCGCTCAGGAAATAGATGTATTTAACCAGGCAGCAAAAGCCATTACACAACAACAAGGGTGTGCTTTCCTAGATATTACGGATAGTACTCGTCAAAACGGTACAAACCCTGATTATTTAGTTACTGATCAGCTACACCCTTCAGGGAAAGAATATCGTATCTGGGCTGAAAGATTATTGCCTGTAATATTATCTATGCCTGAATTTCAAAAGTACGCAGACAGGTAAAAAATAGAATCAATATGGAACGAAGCCCATCATCGGAACAGAAAAAACACCCGATTGCTGTAGTGTTGTCCGGAGGAGGGTTAAGAGGTATTGCCCATCTAGGTGTGCTCAAATCATTGGAAGAACATGGCATTCGTCCCTCATGCATGGCAGGCACCAGTGCGGGAGCTATTATTTCAGTTTTATATGCAGCGGGATATAGTCCTGATTTTTTATTAGAAACGGTGAAGGGGCATGATTTCTTCACAAAGGCAGACCTCCGACTTAACCACAACGGTATTTTCAGTCAAAAGTTTTTAGTCAGACTGTTTGAACAGTTACTTCCCGAGAATGACTTTTCGGCACTTTCTATACCTGTATATGTGGCGGCTACTGAAATCAGACAGGGACAAATTGAGTATTTTTATGAGGGTGCCATTTATCCTGCCCTATTGGCCTCTTCCTGTATTCCTTTTCTTTTTGCTCCTTATCACATGGGAGAAAAGATTTACTTAGATGGAGGTATTCTTAATAATCTTCCCATCGAACCCGTACAGCATCAATCCCAGTATATCATTGGCGTGCATGTCAATGCTATCGATCAAAGCTATCAGGAAAAATACAGTCTTAGGCAAATGGCAGACCGAGTATTTCATCTTTCCATTTCTCATCCGGTGTATGCCAAGGCTATACATTGTGATCTGTTTATAGACCCACCCAACATGACTCGCTTTGGAGTAATGAGCAAAAAAGATGCTGAAGAGATTTTTTACTTTGCATATGAATACACTTCTGAGCAATTAAAAAAATACCCCAAACCTTTTATATAAATCGGAATGGGGCAATAATTAAAGAAATTATCTGCAATCAATATTGCTCTTTTTCATTAGGAAAATCACCACTTTTTACATCCTGAATATAGCGTGTGGCAGCAGATTTAATATCTTCATACAGATTTAAATATCTACGCAAAAATCTAGGCGAAAAATCTTTAGTGATGCCAAGCATATCGTGCATCACCAGTACCTGTCCATCCACATGCATACCAGCGCCGATACCTATCACAGGTATTTTAAGCCGAGATGCTACATCCTTTCCTAATTGCGCAGGAATTTTTTCCAAAACAATCGAAAAACATCCAGCAGCTTCAAGTTTCGCCGCATTTTCCAATAATAGCTCTGCTTCTGCTGTCTCTTTTGCACGAACGGTATAAGTTCCAAATTTATTAATGGATTGTGGAGTTAAGCCTAAATGACCCATTACAGGCACACCCGCACTGATGATTCGTTGAATAGAATCCACTACTTCTGCTCCGCCTTCTAATTTAATAGCATGAGCGCCCGTTTCTTTCATAATTCGGATAGCTGAGTTCAAGGCTTCTTTGCTATTGCCCTGATAACTTCCGAAAGGCAAATCTACCACAATCATGCTCCGATGAATAGCTCTTACTACACTACTGGCATGATAGATCATCTGATCCAATGTAATAGGCAATGTAGTTTCATAACCTGCCATTACATTTGAGGCAGAATCACCTACAAGGATTACATCAATACCAGCATCATCAAAAATTCTGGCCATAGAAAAATCATATGCTGTTAGCATACTAATTTTTTCTCCTTCCTGTTTCATTTTTTGAAGAGTATGTACAGTTACTCTTTTTACTTCTTTATGTACAGACATGTGTTGTAGTTTGGAGTAATCTTATGAATTAAAAACATAAGAAGCCTGCAATAATGCATTTGCAAATGCCTCTCTATCTATTTTCAGTGGAATTTGTTTGGAATCGAACCATGAAAGAAGCGCTTCTGAGGCCATATTTCCCACTAGTTCATCTTTTGCCATAGGGCAACCACCAATACCTTTCATAGCACTTTCAAAGCGACGACAACCACTTTCCCAGGCAGCATCCAATTTTTCATTTACAGTATCCATGGTACTATGAAAATGAGCACCAATGGTTAGCTGCGGGAATGCAGGTATAAGACGAGAAAAGATGTAGCGTATATTTTCAGGATCCGCAACACCAATTGTATCAGACATGGCAAAAGTTTGAATGCCCAGCCCTGCTAATTTATCTACCCACTGAATAGCAATATCAGCATTGTAAGGATCGCCGTAAGGATTACCAAAACCCATGGAAATATAAATAACCAAAGATTTATGATGTTTTACACAGAGTTCCTGAATGGCTTCCACTTCTGCGAGTGACTGTTCAATGGTTTTATTGGTATTTCTTAGTTGAAAAGTTTCAGAAATTGAAAAAGGGAAACCCAGCATTTGTATAGCCTCAAAACCTACTGCATCCTGAGCTCCACGCAAATTAGCAATAATAGCCAGCAATCGCGTTTTAGTATCATTCAAATCTAAATTAGCCAATACCTCCCGAGTATCAGCCAGTTGTGGAATGGCTTTGGGAGATACAAAAGAGCCAAAGTCCAGTACATCAAACCCCACTTTCAACAGTTTGTTGAGATAAGCAATTTTTGACGCTGTAGGAATAGGTTGCTTCCAGCCCTGCATGGCATCGCGGGGACATTCTACCCAAATCAAATCGCTGTGCATAGATAATTTTTTATGACAACAATACAGCTTCGAGCGTTACGGAGAAATTATAAGCCTTAGAGACAGGACAGTTAGCCTTGGCATCTTCAGCACATTCTTTAAATTTCACTTCGTCAATACCAGGTACTTTTGCTTTTACCTGCAAGGCACTTTCTGTAATTACCCCATTATCCATAGTAATGGTACAGTCTGTCTGAATTTGCTCTGCAGTATATCCTGCCGCGTTGAGTACAAAAGCCAGTTTCATGGAAAAGCATCCGGCATGGGCAGCAGCCATCAATTCTTCCGGATTGGTTCCTGTTCCATTTTCAAAACGTGTTTTGTAGGAATAAGGTGTTTCGTTCAAGACAGTGCTTTGCGAACTCAACAGACCTGTTCCTTCTTTACCTGTGCCATTCCAAATGGCTTGAGCACTACGTTTCATATATCAAGTGTTTTAGCGTATGAGAATATCTCTCAAAGATAGGGCTAATCTTTGAGAGAAATTGTGATATAATTATTTTAGGCAATACCATTTACCGTAGGCATCTTTACCTACTTTAGCCTCTTCTCTCATTTCTCTTAAACAGTTTAATACTTCTGTTCTTTGAGTTTTAGGAAAGAGTTGAGTAATGGCTTCTGTATCTATTGATTTCTCTGACAATGTTTGCCATATGATATCCCTCATCTGTGCTTGGGGATATACCTGAATAGGTTGTTGTTGCATACATACATCACAACGCCCGCAAGATTCCATTACATGTTCATCAAAATAATGTAACAAAATCTGCTCTCTGCATAAGTTATTTTCAGTGACAAACTCAATCATCGCCTGTACTCTTGCTTCCATTTGCCTGCGCAGGCTAAGTATACGATCTGTATGTAATAACAGATGCCGGTGATCGGTTCTCCGATGGTGAAAATAGAGTTTGGGAGTTTCTCCTGATTCCTGAAAAGATAAAATACCCGCCTGTTGTAGGGCTAGCAATACCTTACGTACTTCACTTTGCTGTCTCTCTGATTTTCTTGCAATAAGCCTGAGATCGATAGGTGTTGGGCCAATAAATAAAGTTCCATACAGGCGTAAAGCCGCAATAAGCACTTCGTATGCCTGAGGTGAATGCTGGGATAACAAATCAACTTCTTCCCTAGTAATGGAAATATGTAAGGTATCACTCAGCCACACCCCTTCTGAAAGGGTCCATAATCCTTCCTGTTCCAGTATGCGTAAAGCGTAGGAAGTAGCTCTTAAGGGTAATTTAAAATGGTGACAAAGTTCTTGCAGTGAAAAAGGGTAATATTTGCCGGGTTCTACTCCGATAGGCAATTGTAAGTACTCACAGACTGCCTGATATACATTCCTGAGAAAATCTTCTTTAGGATACTGAATCAGTATATCTTGTTTTCTTTGTTTGATATCAGCGTGATTATACAGGAGTACAGCTTGTGCTGGCAAACCATCTCTACCTGCCCTACCCGCTTCCTGATAGTATGCTTCCAGATGTTCTGGCATATCATAGTGCAAAACCAACCTGACATCTGGTTTATCAATACCCATCCCAAATGCCGTAGTTGCAACCATAATGCGCGATCGATTTTCCTTCCAGTCCTCAAATGCTTTTTTTCTCGAAGCAAAATCCATTCCTGCGTGATAATGACTGGCCGCAATACCTTGATCATTCAGAAACTGGGCCACCTGCTCTGTTTGTCTTCTGCTTCTGCAATACACAATACAGGTTTGTTCTTTTACATCTCTAATCCAAGAAATCGTATCTGTAAGTTTTTGTTCGCTGTATTGAATCTGATAGCTCAGATTAGGGCGCTGAAAAGAGAGTCGAAACTCCTGTGGCTGCTTCATACCCAATTGACGGACCATGTCGGCCTGAACTTGTGGAGTAGCTGTAGCCGTAAGGGCAAGAATAGGTATTTCGGGAAAATATTTTTTGACAATAGAAATCTTCTGATAATCCGGGCGAAAATCATGTCCCCAATGGGAAATACAATGGGCTTCATCTACAGCGATAAAAGAAAGAGGAAAGGAAGGTAATACCTCTAAAAAAGAGCGGCTTTGTAATCGTTCCGGAGAAAGGTAAAGCAACTTATATACTCCTGCCCTCACTTCATCCCAAATTTTTTGGATAGTGCCAGTATGCATCCCTGCAAATACGGCTGTGGCCGGTATTCCTAATTCCTGAAGTCGTAATACCTGATCCTGCATAAGTGCTACTAAGGGGGAAATCACCAAACAAACACCTGGCAAGAGCATGGCGGGAACCTGATAACAAATAGATTTTCCTCCGCCTGTGGGCATCAAAGCCAATGTATCCTTTTGCTGTAAAATACTATCAATGATTTCCCTTTGCCCGGAGCGAAATGCAGGGTATTGCCAATATTGTTGTAGTATTTCTTCCGGGGATGCACTCATACCTGCTATCAGCCGTAAGCTTTATCAATAAAGACCGGTTTCAAACCATAATTCCAGAGATGATTCTTGATCAGTTTTTCCGACATTAATTCTGTAAGACCAGCGGTAACAATCCAGTTTGCTTGGTTAAACCTGCTGATTTGGTGTGGCATCAATTGCACAGTAACCCCCAATTCAGCTGGTTGTATGCCAAACAATAAAATAGTATTTATCCCTAATGTATCACGTAGTTTGGGCCATGCCAGAAAGACATTTTCTGGGAGATGAATACAATTGTACGCATCTTCTTCTAGCTTGCAGGCTGCAATAATCTTTGATAATTGAATAGCTTCCGGGCTTCCTTTCTCAAAAGGGCGAGTTATTATCATTACCTTACGCTTGGGAAGTGATTCTATCCAGTTAGGAAGATCATTCCAAAAAACATCATAGGCAGCAGACACAATATCCGTATGGATAATATCAGGCATTTCGTCAAACATATGTCAGATTTTCACTTTTCCGCACCTTTCCCGGGCAGTAAAAAAAAATGTCGTTTCTTTGCTGCAAAATTAATTCAATTTAATTAGTCCCCATAAACCAAGCTTATGACAACATCAACGATGGCACCGAAAATTACCAAGACAACAGCCAGTAGGATTCATCAGCTGGATCCAAACAATATCCAATTTGGGAAACTATACTCGGATCACATGTTTGTTGTCTGCTATGAACAGGGAGCATGGAAGCAGGGTGAAATTCGCCCATATGAAAATCTTAGTTTAAGCCCTTCTACTACCTTTTTCCATTACGGGCAAGCCATTTTTGAAGGTGTTAAAGCCTATCGTCAAGCAGATGGATCTGTAGCTATTTTCCGCCCCAGAGACAATTGGAAAAGAATGAATATTTCAGGCGAAAGAATGGCTATGCCTCCTATCCCCGAAGAATTATTCATCGATACTATGCGTACCCTGATTGACTTAGATCGCAATTGGGTTCCGGGAGGAGAAAATACCTCTCTTTATATCCGTCCGTTTATGGTAGCTATAGATGAATTTATTGGCGTAAAACCCGCTGAGAAATTCATGTTTATGATTATTACTAGTCCGGCTGGACCATATTATGCCAAACCTGTATCCATTTTTGTACAGGATAAATATGTACGCGCTTTCCCCGGAGGTATCGGATTTACCAAAGCCGCCGGAAACTATGGTGCTACCATGTATCCTACTATGCAGGTCAGAAAAATGGGCTATGACCAGATTTTATGGACAGATGGTTTGACCCATAAATATGTGCAAGAAATTGGCACTATGAATGTATTTTTTGTGATAGGCGACAAGGTAATAACTCCTGATATTAGCGAAACCATTCTGAATGGAGTTACTCGTGATAGTGTGATAACGCTATTGAGAGAAAAAGGAGTTACCGTAGAAGAAAGACCGCTATCTATTGATGAAATCGTGGATGCACATAAAAATGGTCAGTTAAAAGAAGCTTTCGGTACAGGAACCGCTGCCTCGATTGCTCCTATTGCTTCGCTAACCTATATGGATCAGACTATCCAGCTTCCTGATGTAGATAGCTGGGAAATTGGTAACTGGTTGAAAAAAGAAATGAGTGATATCCGTTACGGACGTAAGCAGGATACTCATAATTGGTTGATGACCGTGTAAATGCAATTCATGTATATATAATCCAGAGGCCTATGGCCTCTTTTTTTGTGGTCATACCTTTCTGAAAAATCATTAACAAAAAGAAAATCAAATAATTAGAAATAAAAACAAACTATTAACCTTATATATACATTCTATTTCCCACTATGGGGTATAGGCTTTCTGTAAAAACGCTGTATTTTCACTGCATACCCATTCAAGTATTTCCTTAACATTCAACCACATGTTATCACGTACTGGACAATTACTATTAGCTGTTTTACTGAGCTGCTTTAGCCATATCTCCAAGGCAGACGACTCTACTATGTTTCGAAAAATTTCTGATGAGATTATGCTTCGAGGAAAGTGCTATGAAAACCTCAGGTCGTTATGTAAAAATATTGGGCACAGGCTTAGTGGTACACCAGAAGCAGAAAAAGCTGTGCTTTGGGCGCAAATTACATTAAAAGAAGCCGGAGCAGACACTGTGTGGCTACAACCCGTAGAAGTACCCTACTGGTATAGGGGGAAAGAACTTTTAAGTGTACAGTTTCCCGGAAGCCAAGAATTTGTACAGGTACCTGCGCTCTCTTTAGGAAATTCAGAAGGAACTAAAGGTCAATTGTGGGAAGCTGAATTGTTTATCTGTCACGATTTAAAAACACTGCAGGAAACACCAGCAGATCAGATCAAAGGAAAAATTGTGTTTTTTAATTTCCGCTTTCCCCAGGAACACGTAAATACATTTCATGGATATGGACAAACAGCAAGATATCGCTCTATCGTCCCCAATACTGCTTCAGCTAAAGGTGCACTTGCCGTGATTATTCGTTCCGTTTCTACCGGAGAAGATGATGTGCCTCATACAGGAGTTATGAGTTATGCAGATTCTGTAAAACCCATACCTGCTATGGCAATAGGAAATTTCACGGCTAATAAATTAGAAAAATCCATCCATAAAGGAAAGATTAGGGTGCGCATGCAATCTGAATGTACCATGAAAGAACCTGTACTTTCCTACAATGTAATTGGAGAAATCAAAGGGTCAGTGTTTCCTGAAGAAATCATTATAGCTGGCGGGCACCTCGACTCATGGGATGTAGGGGAAGGGGCACACGATGATGGAAGTGGTTGCGTACAAAGCATTGAAATCATACGAACATTCAAACAACTAGGAATTAAACCTAAAAGGACTATCAGAGCGGTGATGTTTATGAATGAAGAAAATGGTTTAAAAGGAGGTATCGCTTATGCTGATTCGGCAAAGGCTGCTCAGGAGAAGCATATTTTTGCTCTAGAAAGTGATGCAGGAGCAGGTGCTCCAAGAGGGATAGGCTTAAAAATGAGTGAGGCAAGACGAAATTTCGTCAGACAATTCCGTCATCTCTTTTTGCCTTACGGAGTGTATGATTTCGAACAACAATATGGTGGTGCTGATATCAGTCCTCTGGAAAAACAAGGAGTACCCGTGGCCGGTTTATACCCAGACCCACAAAGATATTTTGATCTGCATCACACCTCTGCTGATGTTTTTGAAGCTGTTAATCACAGAGAATTAAAACTAGGTGCCGTTGCCATGACCCAATTAATATATCTAGTGAGTGAATATGGTTTGGGCGAGGAGGTCACTGATTAGGCTAATATACTGCAAAAAGGATTTTATTATCAGTATTGCATATGATTTTGTATGGGCTCATTCGAAAACCTGCTTCCCTGTTGGCAATTTGTTTTATCATAATTGCCTGCTTGCTGGCAGTATTTGCCGTACAGATCTCTCCCGATAATTCTCCTCATGCAAACCGAATGATTATTGAATTAGGTGCAAGAGAACCGGGGTTTAGCATGAATTTTGTAAAAATCCCGCGTCAGGTAACAGAAAATAAACCTTCCCTACTCTCTCGTTGGTTTGCAGGTGCGCCATCTACACATAGCTATTTACCTGTAGTTTCTTATAATCTTGAGGGCAAAACCCTACAGGCTCATCATTATATAGACGATGGCATTACAGATACGCTGGAATTTTCAATACAAGCTTTAGTGCCAGAAGCTTTGCGCAATGCACCTATACCCGAGCAACAAAAATGGGTTGAAAAACATGCTATCACACAGCAAACATTCTTATTGGGAACAGATAAATATGGCCGCGATATACTTTCAAGATTGATATTCGGCACAAGGGTGAGCCTAGCAGCCGGCTTGGTAGCCGTTATCCTATCCTTAAGCATAGGCATACTCTTGGGTTCTTTAGCAGGCTATTATGGAGGAAAAGTTGATGCACTTATTATGTGGCTAGTCAATATCCTATGGTCTATCCCTACCTTGTTACTAGTTTTTGCTATCACCTTTGCCTTTGGAAAAGGTTTCTGGAGTGTATTTATAGCTATGGGGCTTACTATGTGGATCGGTGCAGCAAGACTTATTCGTGGGCAGGTTATGGTCATACGAGAAATGGAGTTTATTACCGCTGCCAAAGCCTCTGGAATTTCCAATTTACGAATACTATTCCGCCATGTGCTGCCAAATGTAGCAGGACCTGTGATGGTTATGGGTGCCTCTAACTTTGCTACCGCCATACTCATAGAAGCCGGATTAAGTTTTCTGGGTATTGGCGTACAGCCCCCCCACCCCTCATGGGGATTAATGATTAAAGAACATTACAATTTTCTGCTTACAGGAAGAGCCATGCTTGCATTTATTCCTGGTATAGCGATTATGATCCTGGTATTTGCATTCAATATATTAGGCAATGCTTTACGCGATTTACTCGATGTAAGAAGCCAGAAAAATAACTAATTGTGATTCCTTTAGAAAGCTTATTGTAGTATTTCACTAGGCGTGTGGGAAATCCTTATCCATTTTCTGCATCATAACAGAAGTTATGGCTAAGGCAGATTGTTTATAACAACTTCAGGCATCAAACCAACGATAGACTATCCTCTCACCCACATTTTTATGCTATAAATTACTTTTTAATTGCTTAAACATTTTTTGAAGAAACAAATGCAGCTTTATCCATCTAATGGAGCAATAGGCCCAATGCTTCCTCAAAGTGGCAATTATTTAGATAAGTCATGTGGAAAAGAAAGATGAAAACCAATTAAAAAATCTCATTTTTAAATCTCACCAATTATCAAAAACGCATTCTATCGTTTGCTGCATCAGACTCTGGCAGGTACATTACAAATTGCCTAGGCCATGTTATTAACAATCCCTGATACGACTCATCCTAACAATCTAGATACTAAATTAATTTGAATTTGATTTTTAACCCCATACAAACAATACAATAAAATATATAAAATATCAGTTGTTGAAATCCAATACAAGTGTTATAATTGTGTTATAACATGCATTGATCTAGTTATTCTAAAACGGTACCGGCGTTAGTTTTTTCATTGATAATTTATACTAAAATGAAATTTCATGAAAAATAATATCATTGTAAATAAGATTTGCTACAGATGACAACACAGGCCAGATTTCTCAATCAAAGTTATTCATTAACAGATAAACTTAAATATAAA
>JGI12420J12819_1000280_pt1 | contig 33027 bp, 27 predicted proteins | sample Passage237A_FD_12819 | JGI IMG/M metagenome (IMG submission 12819) | reverse complement strand
ACCTTCCCTCGTTCTTCTTCTTCATTGCCGCCATCGTCTACGGCTCGCTGACGGGCTGGGGCGAGTGGGTCGGCATCGTCTGCATCGCTCTGACCGGTGGCATGTTCATCATGGTCGGCGTGTACTTCAAGATGCTCGCCAAGCGTCACGGTGAGCGTCCTGAGGACCGCAACGACGCAGAGATCTCCGAGCTCGCAGGCGAGCAGGGTGTCTTCGCCCCGTGGTCCTGGTGGCCGCTCGTCCTCGCAGGTGCTGCCGCCCTCGGCTTCGCCGCGCTGGCGATCGACTGGTGGCTCATGGCACCTGCGGCCGTGGCCGGCGTCGTCGGCCTCGTGGGCTGGGTCTTCGAGTTCTCTCGCGGCCAGCACGCTCACTGAGCGCACACAGCTCCAGCCGCCCGGCTCTCCATTACGGAGGCCGGGCGGTTTGCTGTGTACGGAAGGCGAGCCAGCGTCGGGCAGGAGAGAACCAGCCCAAACCCCAAGGCGCCTCCTGGAACGCTCCGCACGGACGCTGTGACTCCTGTGAAGGCTGTGACACGCAACCTGCCGTCCGACGGTCACATTCGCATCATGTGTCCCAACGCCCGTGCGGAGCGTTCCGCTGGGCACAGGCGGGGTGTCAGGTGCCTGGAGCACGCGAAAAGGCCCCCAGCACTCGCTGAGGGCCCTTTCAGAGCTTGGTGTGGTGCGACCTAGAGGTTCACGTGCTCCATCGAGACGGCGTTCGCGAAGCGCTCCTGGACGTTCGCCCAGTTCACGACGTTCCACCAGGCCTTGACGTAGTCGGCCTTGACGTTCTTGTACTGCAGGTAGAACGCGTGCTCCCACATGTCGAGCGTGAGCAGCGGCACCAGACCGATCGGCACATTGCCCTGCTGGTCGTACAGCTGGACGATGAGCAGCTTCTTGGCGATGGTGTCCCACGCAAGGATCGACCAGCCGGATCCGAAGATCGTCATGGCGTTGTTGGTGAAGTGCGCCTGGAACTTGTCGAACGAGCCGAAGTCGTCGTCGATCGCGGCAGCGAGTTCACCGGTGGGCTTGTCGCCGCCCTCGGGGGAGAGGTTGGTCCAGAAGATCGAGTGGTTGGTGTGGCCACCGAGGTTGAACGCGAGGGCGCGCTCAATGCCGGCGACGGCGCCGAAGTTGCCCGTCTCGCGAGCCTCCGCAAGCTGCTCGAGCGCCGTGTTCGCGCCAGCGACATACGCGGCGTGGTGCTTGGAGTGGTGCAGCTCCATGATCTGGCCGGCGATGTGCGGGTCGAGCGCACCGTAGTCGTAGGCAAGATCGGGCAGGCTGTAAACGGCCATGCTTTCCTCCATCGTCGTGCCCAGGCGGCGCCCAGGCGATTACCGGGAACTCTTCGAGCCTAACGAATCGCCAGGCCCTTTGTAGGCGACAACCTCGCCACAGCGTCCGGCATTCCGCCCGACGCTCCACTCACCTATACCCGAAAGCCCTGGTGGGCAATCGGATCAGTGGTGAGCGTGCTTGGCCTCTTCGTACTCAGCAGGGGTGACAGGCTTGACGCGCTGCTCGTAGTAGAAGTGCGACAGGCGCTTCTTGAAGCGGTCCCACTTGTATCCCTTGCGGCGCACGCCACGGTCGTTGAACTCGGGCTCGATCTCGATGGGTGCGATGTCGTCGTGCTGGACGCGCAGCCACACCTCCTGATCCGTGAGCGGCTCGTGGACCTCGATGTACTCACCGTGCTCGTAGCGCACGATGCGACCGGTCTCGTGGCCGTGCAGGACCAGCTCCCTGTCCTTGCGCTGCAGGCCGAGGCAGATGCGGCGCGTGATGACGAAGCCCAGAATCGGCAGCGCGAAGATGCCGATGCGGTTGAACAGCGTGATGTCGTTGAGGGACAGGTGGAACAGGTTCGCAATGATGTCGTTCGAACCCTCGATTACGAGGACCACGTAGAACAGGATCAGCGCGACGCCGAGGCCCGTGCGGACGGGCACGTTGCGCGGACGGTCAAGCACGTGGCGCTCGCCGCGGTCACCGGTGGCCCATGCCTCGAACCACGGGTACAGCGCGAGGAACGTGAAGAACAGTCCGGGGATGATCACCGCAGGAACGAGGATGTTCCACGACCACGTGAAGCCCCACAGCTCCCACTCACTGGGCACACCGCCCAGCCAGCCTGGCATCAGGCGCAGCGCGCCGTCGACAAACAGGATGTACCAGTCGGGCTGGGTGCCTGCGGAGACGGGGGAGGGGTCGTACGGGCCGTAGTTCCACACGGGGTTGATGGTGAACAGACCAGCAACGATCGCGATGATGCCAAACACCACGAAGAAGAAGCCACCGGCCTTGGCCGTGTACACGGGGAACAGGGGCAGGCCCACCACATTGCGGTGCGAACGGCCGCCGCCCGGGTACTGGGTGTGCTTCTGCAGGAACACCAGGAACAGGTGCACGGCGATGAGGCCAAGGATGAGGCCCGGCACCAGCAGGATGTGCGCGGTGAACATGCGAGGAATAAGCACTTCGCCGGGGAACTCCCCGCCGAACAGCCAGTACGAGATGTACGTGCCGATGATCGGGATGCCCTTGACGACACCGTCGATGATGCGCAGGCCGTTGCCCGAGAGCACGTCGTCGGGAAGCGAGTAGCCGGTGAAGCCAGCAGCGAGCGACAGGATCATCAGGGTGAACCCGACGAGCCAGTTGATCTCGCGCGGCTTGCGGAACGCGCCGGTGAAGAACACGCGAGCCATGTGCGTGACGATCGCCGCGGTGAACAGCAGCGCCGCCCAGTGGTGCATCTGGCGCACGAGGAGGCCACCTGGAACCTCGAAGCTGGTGCGAAGCGTGGACGCGAATGCCTCTGACATCTCGACGCCGTGCATCGTGGCGAACTCGCCCTCGTAGGTGACGAGCGTCATGGACGGCACAAAGAAGGCCGTCAGGAAGATGCCCGTGAGCAGCAGCACGATGAACGAGTACAGCGCGATCTCGCCGAGCATGAACGACCAGTGGTCGGGGAACAGCTTGCGGGCGAGGAACTTGACGAACGAACCGACAGAGGTGCGCTCGTCGACCCAGTTGGCGGTGCCGGAGGCAGCCTTATTGATCTTGGTTCCCATTAGTGGCTCCCCTCAGTCTCAGCAGGGGCTTCCGTGGCGTCGCCGCCCTTCAGGCGGTCCCAATACGAGGGGCCGACCGGCTCGAGGAAGTCGCTCTTGGCAACGATGTAGCCCTCGTCGTCAACGGTGATGGGCAGCTGCGGGAGCGGACGCTTGGCAGGACCGAAGACCACCTTGCAGCCGTCCGCCACGTCGAACGTCGACTGGTGGCAGGGGCACAGCAGGTGGTGGGTCTGCTGCTCGTACAGAGCAACGGGGCAGCCTACGTGGGTGCAGATCTTCGAGTACGCGACGATGCCGTCGAAGGACCAGTCCTCGCGACCCGGCTGGATCTTCAGATCGCGGGGGTCGAGGCGGATGAGCAGGACGACGGCCTTCGCCTTCTCCTCGATCTTGTGGTGCTCGAGCTCGTTGAGTCCCTCAGGGATCACGTGGAAGACCGAGCCCAGGGTGACATCGGCGGCCTTGATGGGGGTGCCGTCGGGGTCGCGAGCAAGGCGCACGCCCTTGGCCCACATGGTGTGGCGCAGGTTGGACACCTTCCAGTCGCCGCCCATGTTCGCGATCTGAGGCACCAGCACGGCGAGGGGAGCGAGGAGGACGGCCGTCACGAGGGAACCCTTGAGCAGCGTGCGGCGGCTCGTGGTCAGGCCCGAGTCCTCAGCGCCGTCCTTGAGGTTCTGAATGGCGCCGGCGCGGCCCTCTTCGGAGCTGCGCAGCTCGTGGCGCTCCTCGACCATCTCGTGGTCGCGCATGAGCGTGCGGGCCCAGTGGATGGCGCCAAGACCGATTCCCAGCATCGCGAAGCCGATGCCGATGCCGAGCGCGATGTTCATCGTGCGAATCGACGCGATCTCCTGGCTGTCGTCGAGCACGAAGTACGCGACAACTGCAGCGATGGTGCCGAGGATCGACAGGCCGAACAGGGCGGCCGTTTGACGCTCGGCCTTGTTCGCGGCCTTGGGGTCGGTGTCGGAGCGGCGGGGACGGTGATACGGAAGTCCGGGGTTCACCCACTCGCCGTCCACGTGGGTCGGCTCAGAGGTGTGCTGCTTCTCGTCGGGGCTCATGAGGCGCGGGCTCCCACGTAGATCGTGCTTGCGATGATCAGGCCAAGGCCGACGAGCCAGCCCCAGAAGCCTTCGGCCACGGGGCCGATGCTGCCGAGCTGGAGGCCGCCGGGCGAGCCCTGCTGCTGGAAGTCGAGGTAGGCGATGATGTCGCGCTTGTTCTCAGGCGTGATGTTCGCGTCGTTGAACACGGGCATCGACTGAGGGCCAACGAGCATCGCCTCATAGATGTGCGTGGGCGAGGTGCTCCACAGGTTGGGGGCGAACTTGCCCTGCGTGAGCGCACCACCACCACCGATGGAGCCGTGGCACATCGCGCAGTTGGTGCGGAAGATCTGCATGCCGTTCGCCGGGTCGCCGAGAGCGGGGTCAACCATCTCAGCAGTGGGAATAGCAGGGCCTTCGCCGAGCGAGGCGACGAACGCGGCGAGCTGCGCGATCTCCTTCTCATCGAACTGCGGCTTCTTCTGCGGAGCCTGCGGACCCGAGGCCTGCATGGGCATGCGGCCCGTGCCCACCTGGAAGTCGACGGCCGCCGCGCCAACGCCGATCAGGGACGGCGCGACGCCGTCGGTGCCCTGGGCTTCGAGGCCGTGGCACGAGGCGCAGTTGGCAGCGAACAGCTTCTGGCCTTCTGCAATGTCATCGGCCGACGCTGTGGTCGCCTTGGCGCTTGAGCCGCCAACGACAAAGCCGATGGCCGTCAGCGTTCCAAGGAGGAACATCACGAGGAGGAGGGGAGCCGACTTGCTATAGCGTCGGCGAGCGAGGGAGTTCATCGCTCTCCTTACTTGATCACGTAGATCACGATGAACAGCGCGATCCAGACGACGTCGACGAAGTGCCAGTAGTACGACACGACGATGGTGGTGGTTGCCTCGTGGGTGCCGAACTTCTTGGCCACGAAGGAGCGGCCAAGCACGAACAGCATGGCGATGAGACCGCCGAGCACGTGAAGGCCGTGGAAGCCCGTCGTGAGATAGAAGACGGAGCCGTACGGGGTCGACGAGATCGACAGACCCTCGGACACGAGCATCGCGTACTCATAGATCTGGCCGGCGATGAAGATCGAGCCCATGACGTAGGTGAGGACGAACCACTCCTGCATGCCCCAGCGTCGGAAATTGAGCAGAGATCCCTCGCGTCGTGCCTGGTAGCGCTCGGCAGCCCACACGCCTGCTTGGGCGGTGAACGAGGAGAGCACCAGCACTGTGGTGTTGGCGAGAGCGAACGGCACATTGAGGAGTGCGGTCCACTGCTCCCACTGGTCAGGGACCTCTGCTCGCAGTGTGAAGTACATAGCGAAGAGGCCCGCGAAGAACATCAGCTCTGAGCTGAGCCACACGATCGTGCCAACAGCCACCTGGTTAGGGCGCGTGGCATGGATCGGCGACGGCGCGGTCGTTGCCTGGGACATAGGTCCCATTATTGCGTACGAGACCCCTGGTGCGTGCCAATCTCGCGAGGTCCGGCGCGCCTTTCGCCAAAGGGCGCTGACGACCCCCGCGTGAGCGTGTCAGAATGGCGGTCATGAGTGAAGTTGTGAGCCATGAGCATGGCGCTCCCGCGCCGCGTCCCGCGCGCATCCTGCTGTACAGCGATGACCGCAACGTACGTGAGAAGGTGCGCTTCGCTGTGGGGTCCACCACGCACGGCCGGCCGATCGAGTGGTTCGAGACGGCCACCCACGCCGCGGTGACCAAGGCTCTCGACACGCAGACCTTCGACCTCGTCATTCTGGACGGCGAGGCGGCGAAGGTGGGCGGCATGGGCATTGCCCGCCAGATGAAGAACGAGCTGTACGTCTGCCCGCCGATTCTGCTGCTGGTTGGGCGCCCCGCCGACGCTTGGCTCGCCACCTGGTCGGAGGCCGACGCTGCGATTGCCCACCCGCTCGATCCTTTCGTTGTGCGGGAGGCAGTCGACGAGTTCTTCGCTCCCGCCCCGGCGGCTTGATCCATGGCGACGCTGCAGGAGCTGCTGTCGCGGCTGGTTGAGCACGATGACCTCACGGCGGAGGAGACCGCCGCGGTCATGGACCAGGTGTTGACAGACAGCGCCTCTCCGGTCGTGATGGGGGCGTTCCTCGCGGCGCTGCGCGTCAAGCGAGAGACGCCGGAAGAGGTGGCCGGCCTTGCGTCCGCGATGCTTTCCCACGCCGTGCGCATAGACGTCCCTGGCCGCACCGTGGACATCGTCGGCACGGGCGGCGACGGCTACAACACCGTCAATGTCTCCACGATGGCTGCACTGGTCATCGCCGGTGCTGGACTGACCGTTGTCAAGCACGGCAACAGGGGAGCGACGTCGATGTCGGGCTCCGCGGATGTGCTTGGTGAACTTGGGGTCCGCCTCGATCTGCCCCCGGAGCGCGTTGCCGAGCTCGCAACTGAGGTGGGCATCACCTTCTGCTTTGCCCAGGTGTTCCACCCCGCGATGCGTCACACCATGCCGGTTCGCAAGGAGCTCGGCATTCCCACGACGCTCAACATTCTTGGTCCGCTGACCAACCCGGCCCAGCCGGCCGCGTCGGCGATCGGCTCCTCGAGCATCCGCGTCTCTCCCGTGCTCGCTGGGGTGCTTGCCCAGCAGGGGCGCGAGGGACTCATATTCCATGGCGACGACGGCCTCGATGAGATCGCGCCCACGGGTGCGGCAACCCTGTGGGAGGTCCGGGGCGGTGAGGTCGTTGAGCTGCGCCTCAACCCCATCGTGGATCTTGGACTGACGCCCATTGAGATCGAGGACATCCGGGGCGGCGACGCCGCCGCGAACGCCGAGGTCGTCCGCGAGGTGCTCGCCGGACGTGGAGGAGCGGCGCGAGAGACGGTGCTGCTCAATGCGGCCGCTGGAATCGTCGCCGACGGCACCCTCGAGGGCACCGCGAGCGGCACCATTGTCGAGCGCTTCGCGGCCGGACTGCAGCATGCCGAAAGATCCGTGGACTCGGGCGCCGCAGCGTCGGTCCTGGATCGCTGGGTCGCCGCAACTCGCGACTGAAATCGGTCCCAGCGCCAGGCAAAATCCCTGGTAACGGGCCTTTTTTCTCTACCGGTTGACGAAAACGGGTTTCAAACCTAGGTTTCCCGACATCGTTATCGAAATCGTTATCGAGTGCTGGGGCCCGATGGCGGATAGGTGACGCACGACCGGTGAAAACTGCTCGCGCACACAGGGGTGCGCGCGCGTTTCGCCCCATGCACGCAAGGGAGCGTTCATGTCACGGAGCAAGGTGGCAGCCGCCTTCAGTGGGCTCTTGGGAATGGTCGCGGCGGCGATCATTGCTGTGCCTGCGCAGGCCGCGCCAACAACAATCACGATCGATTTCGAAGACCAGACACTCGGCACGTGGTCGCAGAACGACTCGCCGACTCTGGCCTATGTGACGGACCCAGACGACAGCGAGAACACCGTTCTCAGCGTGTCCGGCCGCGCCAACGGATGGGACGGCATTCAGTCGCCCGTCGGAGTCTTCGACGAAGGCGTGCAGTACACCATCTCAGCGAAGGTGCGCACTGCGGGTGTCAGCGAGAACGCGCACTTCACATACAACGAGCCAAGCGCTGGCGAGCCCTATGTATGGGTTGGCACCACCCCCACTGGAACCGCGGGCGAGTGGGTGACCGTCTCCGGCACCTTCATCCCTGGCTCTGGCGCGGCGAACGCGAAGATCTACTTCGAGGTCGAGGGCCTCCTCGATTACCTGATCGACGACATCACGATCAGCTACGAAGAGGCAGAGCCCTGCGTTCCGGAGCCCACGACCCACACCACTGTCGACTTTGGCGACAGCACTTTGGGCACGTGGTCGCAGAATGACTCGCCGACTCTGGCCTTTGTGCCCGACCCCGACGACAGCGAGAACACCGTTCTCAGTGTGTCCGGCCGCGCCAACGGATGGGACGGCATTCAGTCGGCAACGGGAGTGTTCAACGAGGGAGTCGAGTACACGATCTCCGCGCGCGTCCGCACCGAAGGGGTGAGCGAGAACGCGCACTTCACGTACAACGAGCCAGGGGCCAGCAACCAGTGGCTCTGGGTGGGCACCAACCCGACGGGCACCGGCAGCCAGTGGGTGACCGTCTCCGGCAGCTTCATCCCGGGCCCCAATGCGGAGAACGCGAAGGTCTACTTCGAGGTCGAGGGCCTCCTCGATTACCTCATCGACGACATCACGATCACGTACATGAGCAGCTGCAGCACCGATCCCGAGCCGGGCACCGTGGTGCTCAGCACCGGCTTTGAAGAGGGCTTCGACGGCTGGGTCAAGCGCGAGCCGACCGACAGCTTCTCGTTGACTCGCACCACCGCCGACAAGCACGGCGGCGACTACTCCGCACTCGTGTCCGAGCGCGTTCACCAGGGCAATGGCATCGGTTACGACGTCACGGAGCTGCTCGTTCCGGGCGCCCAGTACGAGTTCACCGCATGGGTGAGGCTTGCCAACAACTCGTCCGACGAACTGTGGGTGTCGATGCGTGCCACGACTGGTGCGAACCAGACATTCACGCAGCCCGGACAGTTCAGCGGCCTCGGCGGCGGCGAGTGGAAGCAGATCACCACGAAGTTCTACGCACCCGTTGCCGACGAACTGTTCCTGTACATCGAGACGCCGTACGAGAACGGTGATGCGGGCGACACCACGGACTTCTACGTGGATGACATCTCGCTTGTGGTTCCGGAGCCTCCCGTGGTTCAGGACCTCACGCCGATCAAGGACACCCTCCCATTCCCGGTGGGTGTCGCGATCGACCAGCGTGAGACGGTGGGAGCGCCCTCGCAGGTGCTGTTGAAGCACTTCAACCAGATCACTCCTGAGAACTTCATGAAGCCAGAGGGCTGGTACGACACGAACGGCAACTGGTCGCCGAACCAGAACGAGATCGACTCGCTCATGGACTTCGCGAAGGCCAATGACGTTCGGCTGTACGGGCACGTGCTGGTGTGGCACAGCCAGACCCCGGCGTGGTTCTTCCAGGACGAGAACGGCAATCCGCTCACGACGTCCGAGCACGACAAGCAGTTCCTGCGCGACCGTCTGCGCACGCACATCAACAACGTCGTCGACTACCTCGCCCAGTGGGGTGAGTACGGCGGTGACAACCCCGTGGTCGCATTCGATGTCGTGAATGAGGTCATTGACGACTCGGCGAGCTACGCGGACGGCATGCGCCGCTCTGAGTGGTACCGCATCTTGGGTGAGGAGTTCGTCTCTCTCGCATTCCAGTACGCGGAAGAGGCGTTCAACCAGGGTGACCACGTCGCGGAGGGTGCCGACCGTCCCGTCAAGCTCTTCATCAACGACTACAACACGGAGATGTCGGGCAAGCGTGCACGGTACCTGGCACTGATCGACCGACTGCTCGCGGCCGACGTTCCTGTCGACGGCATCGGACACCAGTTCCACGTGAGCCTGTCCATGCCCATCTCGGCGCTGGAAGACGCGCTGTCCGACGCCAGTTCGCGCAATCTGCTGCAGGCCGTCACGGAGTTTGACGTGACCACCGGCACGCCGGAGTCGCAGGCGAAGTTCATCGACCAGGGCTACTACTACCGTGACGCCTTCGAGGTCTTCCGCTCCTACGAAGAGCAGATGTTCTCTGTCACGGTGTGGGGTCTCAACGACGCTCGCTCGTGGCGCGACTCCAGTGGTGGCCCGCTCATCTTCGATGACGGCTTCCAGGCCAAGCCCGCCTACTACGGCATCGTCGAGCCTTCGGGTGAGGAGGACCCACTCCCAGCGCGACTGCGCACGGCGAACTCCTTCGCTGGCGATGTCCCGGCCACAGCGGAGGGCATCGACTCTCCGCAGTGGGATCGCCTGCCGCTTCTTCCTGCTGGCAGCTCGGCCGGATTCCAGACGCGCTGGACGTCCGACGGCCTGACGGTCTACGTCGAGGTTGAGGACGCTACGACCACCGCAGACGACGCCGTCACGGTGCAGCTGGGCGACGATGAGTACACGCTCACCCGCGCCGGCGCTGGCGACGGTGCGATTGTTGAAGGGGACGCCGGTTACCAGGCGATTCTCCAGGTGCCGCTGTCCGGCGCCGCGATCGGCAACACGCTCCAGCTCGACGTCCGCGTGAGCAACGACGGCAGCGTCGACGGGTGGAACACGCCTGGCGTGCTCGGCACGGTGACGCTTGTCGAAGAGCTCTCGCACGTGGACGTTCCTGAGGCCGCGATCGCGCCGGTCATCGACGGAACGCTCGACGACGTGTGGAGCACCTCGTCGCAGATCCAGACGCTCAAGGAGATCTCAAGCACCAACGGCGCCATCGGCACCTTCCACCTGCTGTGGAAGGACCAGACGCTGTACGTGTACGCCGAAGTCGCGGACCCAACCGTCGACGTCTCGGGCTCCGACCCGTGGATCCAGGACTCCGTCGAGATCTACGTGGACGCCGCGAACTCGAAGAACGGCTCGTACCGCTACGACGANACGCAGATCCGCATCAACGCGGACAACGTGGCGTCGTTCGGCACCGGCGACGAGGGCTTCCAGGCCGCTCGACTGCAGTCGCAGACGAAGCGCGTCACTGGAGGCTATGTCGTCGAGGCGGCGATCAGCCTCCTCGAGTACGGCGGCCTCGGCACCGTTCAGGGCCTCGACGTCCAGGTCAATGACGCCACGGGCGGCACCCGCACGGCGATCCGCAACTGGGCGGACCCGACGGGAGCTGGCTACCAGTCAAGCGCCCGCTGGGGCGTGGCAACGCTCGTCGAGGGCAGCCTCATCGCGCAGACCTTCACTCCCAAGGTGTCCGGTTCGGCGGTGGTCGGCAAGACGCTGTCGGTCACAGGCCTGCCGACGGGAGCCACCCTCAGTTACCAGTGGCTGCGCAACGGAGTCGCCATCTCCGGCGCCACCAACGCCACCTACAAGCTGGTTGCGGCCGACGCTGGAAAGCAGATCAGCGTGCGAGTCACGAGTGTTCGCGACGGCTACCTAGACGCCACCAAGACGTCTGCGCAGACCGCCAAGGTGCTGAAGACCTTCACCAAGACCTCGGCGCCGAAGATCACTGGTTCCGTCAAGGTGGGCAAGAAGCTCACGGCGAAGGTCTCCGCGTGGTCGCCCGCCGCGAAGTTCACCTACCAGTGGTACAGCAACGGCAAGAAGATCAAGGGAGCCACCAAGTCCACCTTCACGGTGAAGAAGGCCCAGGCAGGCACCAAGATCACCGTCATGGTGACGGGCTCTAGGAGCGGCTACCAGTCGGTCTCGAAGCTGTCCGCTGCCAAGAAGGTCCCGCTGCTGAAGTTCACGGTCAAGAAGTCCAAACTGAGCGGTCCCACCAAGGTGGGCGGAACGCTCAAGGTCACCGCGGGCACGTCCTCGGTGAAGACGACCAAGAGCTATCAGTGGTACGTCAACGGCAAGAAGATCAAGGGTGCGACGAAGTCGACCTACACGGTCAAGGCTGCTGACAAGGGCAAGAGGATCACCGTCAAGGTCACGTACAAGGCGAAGTACTACGCGACCAAGACAGCAACGGTGGGCCCGACGTTCCAGATCAGGGCTCGCTAGGCCCGCGTGGCCCACGGCGGTGGGGATGACGCATCACGCGTCGTCCCCACCGCTTGGCCGCTGTCGAGGGCGCGAGCGATCACCCAGCGCTCGTGACGGCCAGCGCTGTTGACGGGCATGGACCACTCGCCGTCCACATACAGTAGCCGGGTGCCCTTGGCATCGAGCCAGCGCGAGACCAGTTCGCGTTCCTCGATGAGAACCTCGGAACCCACGTCCAGCGCCTGGGTCTTCTCTCGCAGACTGTCGGCGGCCGCCCACACGCCAGACTCGACCCGCGCAGAGCCGACAAGCGCCCCGGCCCTGAACGCCGCAAGATCCCACGCGTCGCCGACTCGTCGCACGGCGACGATGTCGCACCGAGACAGCGCCTCCAGTCGCTGTGCGCGCATCGCACCGTCAACGAGCGCACTGATGCCGTTGCGCAGTTGGGCCGCTCGCTCGAAGTCCAGCGCCTCCGCGCGCTCGGCGATCACGCCCTCCAGGGCGGAGACGATCGCTGACGGATCCTCCTGCAGTGCCCTGCGCGCATGCTCGGCCACGTCTTCGTAGCCGGATTCGGCGCCTTTGACGCAGGGAGCGCAGCATGCCCCCAGGTCCTTGAGGAGGCATGCCCGCGCATTGGCGCGAGGTGTGATCGGAAGGCGAGTCGTGCATGTTCTGATCCCCAGCGCGGCCTGCGCCACCTCGATGGCGAGGGCAGCGTCGGACCCATTGCGCATGGGCCCAAGGACGGCGTTGCCGCGACCGGCGGATCGCGCCAGGCTCAGTCGCGGATAGCGCTCATCGGTGAGCTTGACCCACGCGGTGCGCTCTGGCCGCGCGGAACGGCGGTTGTAGCGAGGGCGGTACTCCGCGATGAGCCGCACCTCCCTGATGTTCGCCTCGAGTTCCGTGGCGCACACGATGGTGTCGACGCTGGTGGCAAGTTCGAGCATGTCGCGCACCCCGCGGCGCTGCTCGGCGTTCGTGAAGTACGACTTCACGCGAGAGCGCAGGTTCTTCGAGGTGCCCACGTAGAGCCGCTCACCGCGAGGACCGCGGAAGATGTAGACGCCGGGCTTCGCAGGCGCCGCGTCTGCCATGCGCGCCTTCTTGCGGACTCGCTCAGGCATGGGGTTGCGCAGCGCCCCAAGGTCTTCTCGGTGAGTGATGCCGAACGCCGCGAGGCGCTCAAGCATGCGGTGCATGATCTCCGCGGTTGCTCTCGCGTCCTGGAGCGCGCGGTGGTTGGGCGTGACCTCGGTGCCGAAGACGCGAGCCAGAGTCGACAGCTTCTTGTTCGGCGCCTCCTCCTTGGTGGTCGCGCGGCGGGCGAGCACAACCGTGTCGACCACCTCGTTGCCGGGCCACTTGTAGCCATGTGTACGGCACGCGGCCCTGAGGAAGCCCGTATCGAAGGGAGCGTTGTGGGCGACGAGCACCGCGTCGCCAAGGAACTCAAGGAAGGTGGGAAGCACCTGCTCGATGCGCGGTGCCCCCACGACCATGGCGTCGGTGATGCCCGTGAGCGCGACGATCATGGGCGGGATGGGAGAACCAGGGTCAACAAGAGTCTGGAACTCGCCGATCACCTCTCCGCCGCGAGTCTTGACGGCGCCGATCTCCGTGATGGCGCTGGAGAGGGGGCTGCCGCCCGTGGTCTCGAGGTCGACAGTGACGAAGGTGGTCTGCGACAGCGGCTCGCCGAAGTCCTCAAGAGCGCGCTGCAGATGCAGCAGCTCCTCGACGGTGGAGGACGGCGTGGGGCTCATGCCTCGAAACTACGTCAGGGGCCTGACATGCTCCATGTCAGACCCCCTCCGTAGCCTCGGCCACATGATCATTGATTGCGATACCTGTGAGGTTCGCGGCAAGGAATGCGCGGACTGTGTTGTCACGTTCCTGACGATCGGCGTCCGTCCGGTCGACGAGGTCGTTGAGCTCGACTCCGAGGTCACCGCGGCCGTCCAGGCGCTGTCAGACGGCGGGCTCGTGCCGCCGCTGCGACTCGTGGAGAGGAAGGCCGTCTAGTGGTTGCCTGAGTCTCTCGTGTCCGTGTACAGGTCCTCAATCGCGTCGGCGAAGTCGCGCAGCACCAGGTCGCGCTTGACCTTGAGCGACGGCGTGAGGTAGCCGTTCGCGATCGTGAAGTCGTTCCTGAGCAGCTTGTATTTGCGGATGGACTCGGCGCGAGACACCGCCTTATTCGTGCGCGCGACGGCCTTATCGAGGTGCTCGAGCACAGTGGGGTGCTTGATCGCGTCCTCAACCGTCAGCGCCGGCAGTCCATGGCTCTTGAGCCAGCCGGGAAGCGCCTCCTCGTCAAGGGTGATGAGCGCACCGATGAACGGCTTCGCGTCGCCAACTACCACCACCTGGCTTACGAGGGCATAGGCGCGCAGGCGATCCTCGAGCACAGCGGGAGCGACGTTCTTGCCGCCAGCGGTGACAATGATCTCCTTCTTGCGACCGGTGAGGAAAAGGTACCCGTCCTCGTCCAAGTGGCCGATGTCGCCCGTCTTGAACCAGCCGTCCTCGAAGGTCTCTGCGGTCGCCTCCGGATTGCGGTTGTAGCCGTCGTAGATGATGGGGCCGCGCAGGAGCACCTCGCCGCCATCGGCGATCTTGATCTCGAGGCCAGACAGCGCCTTTCCCACGGAGCCGATCTTGGACAGCGTGGGGCGGTTGACCGTTGCCGCCGCCGTCGTCTCCGTGAGTCCATAGCCCTCAAGCACCGTGAGCCCAAGCCCGCGGTAGAAGTGGCCAAGGCGCGCTCCAAGCGGCGCTGAGCCGGAGACCGCCCAGTGGGCGCGACCGCCGACGAGCTCCACGATCTTGCTCAGCACGAGCTTGTGGGCCAGCTTGTGGCGCAACTTCAGCGCCATCGACGGTCCCTGTGGAGTGTCGAGGGCCTGCGAGTACTCGATCGAGGCATTCGCGGCCCAGCGGAAGATCTTCACCTTGCCGCCTGCTGCGGCCTTCTGCTCGGCGCCGTTGTAGACCTTCTCGAACACGCGAGGCACCGCAACCAGCAGCGTCGGCTTGAACGTGCCCAGCAGGGGAACGAGGTTCTTGGAATCGGGGCAGAAGCCGATCACCACTCCCGAGGAGAACAGCACGATCTCGATGAGTCGTGCGAACACGTGCGCGAGGGTCATGAACAGGACCGTCGACGCACCCTTCTCGAACAGCACCTCCGGCAAGGCCTCCTGGATGCCCTTCGTGTGGTGCACAAAGTGGAAGTGGTTCAGACGCACGCCCTTGGGACGGCCGGTGGTGCCGGACGTGTAGATGATGGTGGCGAGGTCATCGAGCTTAATTGCGTCCGTGCGGCGGGTGACCTCGGCGAAATCGCCGCCCTCGCCGAGTTTGTAGAGCTCATCGAGGATGCCGTCGTCGATGACGTGCACGTGCTCAAGCGGCGACTCCGACTGCTTGGCGACCTTGCGCGCGAGCGCCGCGTTCTCCGCGGTCTCGACAAAGACGCGGTTCACGTTGGCATCCGACGTGATCCAGTCGATCTGGTCCTGCGACGACGTGTCGTAGATCGGCACGGGGATCGCACCAACTGACCACAGCGCGAGGTCGAGGATGGTCCATTCGTAGCGAGTCTTCGCCATGATCGCGACGCGGTCGCCGGCGTTCACGCCAAGGGCGATCATTCCGAGCGCGGCGCGACGCACCATGAGCATCGCCTCGTTGCCGCTGACGTCGTGCCACTGCAAGTTCTCGTCATGCCACCTGAACACGACGTCATCGCCGCGTGCAGCCCATCCCCCCTGAGTAAGCGCCACAATGTTCTGGGCGTCGTAGTGCTGGGTCTGGGTAAACGTCATTGTCTCTCCCGTGGCTTGGCCTCCGTTTGGGAAACGATACCCTCATAGGACGTCCCAAGAGTCCCAGAAGGCGAGGAACATGCACGCGGTCGGTGTGGACATTGGCGGTACCAAAATCGCCGTAGGCGTTGTCGACGACTCAGGCAGGATTCTCGCGAAGACAAAGCGCAAGACGCAGCCCCAGGACGTCTCGAGCATCAACGAGGCAATCGCCGACGCTGTGGCTGAGCTCGCGCAGGACTACCAGTTCAATGCGGTGGGCCTCGCAGCGGCTGGTTTTGCGTCGTCGGACCGCCACACGATGCTGTTCGCCCCCAACCTGGCATGGCGCGACTATCCGCTCGCCGAAAAGGTGCGCGAGGCCATCGGCCGCGACGACATCACGGTGGTGGTCGAGAACGACGCCAATGCCGCAGGCTGGGCGGAGTTCGCGTACGGCGTGGCCACCGACGTCAGCCACATGGTGATGCTCACGATCGGCACCGGACTCGGCGCCGCGATCGTCACCGATGGCCACATGCTGCGCGGTGCCTTCGGTGTCGCCGCGGAGCTTGGCCACCTGCGCGTTGTTCCTGATGGCGAGCCGTGCGGCTGCGGACAGAAGGGCTGCTGGGAGCAGTACGCCTCCGGCTCCGCGCTCACGCGCGAGGCACGCAAGCAGGCGGCGGAGCGCCCTGCAGAGGCCGCCGCGCTTATCGAAGCCGCCGGGGGAGACCCGGCTGCCATCACCGGCCCACTCGTGACCAAGGTGGCGTTCACGGGCGACCCCTTCAGCGTCGGGCTGCTTGCCGACCTTGGCCGCTGGATTGGTGAGGGCTGCGCAACGCTCGCTGCCGTGCTGGATCCCGAGCTGTTCGTCATTGGCGGCGGCGTGGTCGAAGCGGGCGATCTGGTGCTTGAGCCCGCTCGCGAGGCCTTCGAATCGCACCTCTCGGCTAAGGGTCACCGCCCAGTTGTGCCTATCGTGGCAGCAGCAATGGGTAACGATTCTGGAATGGTTGGTGCGGCGGCGCTGGCCAGAGCGGAGGACTGATGTACTACCGCCTGTTCAAGCACGTTCTGCTGGGGCCGGGACTCAAGGTCTATTACGACCCCTGGCACGAAGGCACGGAGAACATTCCCGATGAGGGAGGGGCGATCCTCGCCTCCAATCACCTGTCGTTCTCTGACTCCGTCTTCCTTCCGCTAGTCATCAAGCGCAAGGTCGTCTTCCTCGGCAAGGCCGAGTACTTCAATGGCAAAGGCGTGAAGGGCTGGGCAACGAAGGCGTTCATGGAGGGAATCGGCACGATTCCCGTGCAGCGTGGTGGAGGTCGCGGCTCCGAGGCCGCGATTCGCGCGGGCGTCGAGGTTCTCAAGGACGGCGAACTGCTCGGCATCTACCCGGAAGGCACGCGCAGCCCGGACGGCAAGCTGTATCGGGGCAAGACCGGCGCCGTGCGCATGGCGATCGAGGCGGACGTGCCGATCATCCCCGTCGCGATGATCGACACCGACAAGGCCCAGCCCATCGGCCAGCGCGTCCCCGCGCGTGCGGTGAAGGTTGGAGTGCGCATCGGCAAGCCCATTGACGTCAAAGCACTGGGCGCGCAGCTCGATGACAGGGAGAAACTGCGTGAGGCGACCAACTACGTGATGAAGGCCATCCAGGAGCTCTCCGGACAGGAGTATGTAGACAGGGATGCGGCCATCGTGAAGCGTCAGATGGCCCGCGAAGGCCGCGAGGCTGGCGGGGACTCTGCCGCCGCCGAAAGCTGAGACCCAAGTCCCTGCATCGCTAGACCCGCCCCACCCCTAGAATGGGCGGGAATTCTCACAACTTCGAAAGGTTCGTCATGTCGGTTCGCCGTGTCGCCCTGCTCACCGCCGGAGGTTTCGCCCCCTGCCTGTCGTCCGCCGTCGGCGGCCTCATCGAGCGCTACACGGAGGTCGCTCCCGAAGTCGAGATCATCGCGTACCAGCACGGATATTGGGGTCTGCTCAAGGGTGAGAGCGTGCAGATCACCGACGAGGTGCGCAAGCACGCGGGCATCCTTCACGAGTTCGGCGGCTCGCCCATCGGCAACTCTCGCGTCAAGCTCACCAATGTCGAGGACTGCGTCAAGCGCGGCCTTGTTCAGGAGGGTCAGGACCCGCTGCACGTTGCTGCCGAGCAGCTGGTGAAGGACGGCGTCGACGTGCTGCACACGATCGGTGGCGATGACACCAACACCACGGCCGCGGACCTTGCCGCGTACCTCGCGCAGAACGACTACGGCCTCACCGTCGTGGGCCTTCCCAAGACAATCGACAACGACGTGGTCCCGATCCGTCAGAGCCTCGGCGCGTGGAGTGCCGCAGAGCAGACGTCGCTGTTCGCGCAGAACGTCATCGGCGAGCACCGCTCGGGTCCCCGCATGCTCATCGTTCACGAGGTCATGGGTCGCGCGTGCGGCTGGCTGACCGCAGCGTCGGCCGTGAAGTACCGCGAGTGGCTCGAGACCCGCAAGTGGGTTCCCGAGATCGGCCTGTCCAAGGAGCGCTGGGACATCCACGCCGTGTACGTGCCTGAGGCCCCCATCGACCTCGACGCTGAGGCCGTGCGCCTCAAGGAGGTCATGGACACGGTGGGCAATGTCAACATCTTCCTGTCCGAGGGTGCGGGCGTCCCCGAGATCATCAAGGAGATCGAGGAGGCAGGCGGCGAGGTGCTGCGCGACGCGTTCGGCCACGTGCGCCTCGACACCATTAACCCCGGCGCCTGGTTCGCGAAGCAGTTCGCGGAGCGACTGGGTGCGGAGAAGGTCATGGTGCAGAAGTCCGGCTACTTCTCGCGTTCTGCGAAGGCCAACCCCGAGGACCTGCGCCTCATCAAGTCGATGACCGACTACGCGGTGGAGTGTGCCCTGCGCGGCGAGTCCGGCGTGGTGGGCCACGACGAGGAGGACGGCGACCGTCTCAAGGCGATCGCGTTCCCGCGCATCGCGGGCCACAAGCCGTTCGACGTCAGCCAGAAGTGGTTCGGCGAGCTGCTCGCGGACATCGGCCAGTCGTCATGAGCGAGATGGGGGACAAGCTCGCTGCGGCCGGCGTCGACTCGTACCTGAGCAAAGAGGCCAAGCAGCAGCCGCAATGGCCCGACGCTGAGGCTTTGGCGCGCGTCAAAGCTCGCCTTGAGCGCGTGCCACCGTTGGTTTTCGCGGGTGAGGCGGACGTTCTGCGCGGTCACCTTGCAGCCGCGGGGCGCGGCGAGGCGTTTGTGCTCCAGGGCGGCGACTGCGCGGAGATCTTCGCGGAGGCCACCGCCGACCGGATTCGCAACAAGATCAAGACGATCCTGCAGATGGCGGTCATCCTGACGTACGGCGCGTCCACTCCGGTCATCAAGATCGGGCGTCTCGCGGGTCAGTACGCGAAGCCGCGCTCCTCGGACACCGAGACTCGCGATGGCGTGACCCTTCCCGCGTACCGCGGCGACATCATCAATTCGTCGGCATTCACGCCTGAGGCTCGCATTCCCAACCCCGAGCGCATGATGGACGCGTACAACGTCTCCGCATCGACGCTCAACCTCGTGCGCGCGTTCACGCACGGTGGCTTCGCTGACCTGCGCCGTGTGCATGCATGGAACCGCGGCTTCGCTGCGAACCCCGCCTACGCGCGCTACGAGCGCATGGCAGCGGAGATCGACCGCGCAGTGCGCTTCATGGGCGCCGCCGGCGGCGACTTCGATGCCCTCAAGACGGTTGACCTGTTCGCCTCTCACGAGGCGCTGCTGCTCGATTACGAGCGGGCCCTGACGCGCATCGACTCTCGCTCTGACCTGCCGTACGACTGCAGCGCGCACTTCATCTGGATCGGTGAGCGCACTCGCGACCTCGATGGCGCGCACGTGGAGTTCATGTCGAAGATTCACAACCCCATCGGTGTGAAGCTTGGCCCCACCGCCACGCCTGCTGAGGCGCTCGCTCTCGCGGAGAAGCTCAACCCGGACAACATTGAGGGCCGTCTGACCCTCATCGCTCGCATGGGCGCCGACAAGATCCGCGACAATCTGCCGCCGCTCGTCGAGGCGGTGCGCGACGCTGGCGTGAACGTCACGTGGCTTTCCGACCCGATGCACGGCAACACCTTCACCTCTGAGTCCGGCTACAAGACCCGCAGGTTCGAGACGATCCTCGACGAGGTCACGGGCTTCTTCGAGGTGCACGAGGCCGCTGGCACCGTGCCAGGTGGTCTGCTCGTGGAGCTCACGGGTGACGATGTCACGGAGATCCTTGGCGGCACCGAGGAGATCGACGACGCATCGCTCGCGCTGCGCTACGAGACCAAGGTGGATCCGCGACTCAACCACCAGCAGTCGCTCGAGCTCGCGTTCCTGGTCTCGGAGCTGCTTGCCAAGCGCTCGCCGCGCGTGGAGCCCATCTAGCCGCTAGTTGTAGCGCAGCGTGATGGTGGTGCCCTTCTCCACCTGCTGATTGGGTTCGATGCTCTGACCGACGATCGTGTTCTTGCTTGACCACGGCCAGTAGCCGTAGGTGTTCACCTTGAGACCGTCTGCCTTGGCTGCGGCGACGCCGTCGTCGTAGCTCATGCCCACATAGTCATCGACCGTCACGAGGGGAGGACCCTCGGAGACCCAGATGGTGATCTTGCCCAGCCGGAACCCTTCGGCACCGGCCTTGGGGTCCTGCTTGAACACGACGCCCTTGGGTGCATCGTCTGTGCGCTCGCGCTCGATCGTGACCTTGAGCGCGTCCTCGTCGAGGATCGCCAAGGCGTCTTCCTCGGTCTCACCAATGACCTTGGGGTACTTGATGGGCGCGGGGCCATCGGACACCGTGAGGATGATGACGGTGTCGTGACGCACCGTCTCTCCCGCCTCCGGCGACGAGGCGAGCACCTCACCCTTGGGATCGAGGTCGCGATGCTCGAGCACGGGATCACCCACGGTGAATCCCGCATCCTTGAGAATCTTGGTCGCTTCGTCCTGCTGCTTTCCCAGCACCGAGGGCACGTCGAGCATGAGCGGACCCAGCGAGACGATGAGTTTGACCTCGGAGTCCTTGAGCACGCGAGCCTGCGCCTTGGGGTCTGTGCCGATCGCCCAGCCCTCCGGAACGTCGTCATCGTTGACCTTGTCGATCGTGACGGTGAAGCCAGCGGCGTCGAGCACCCGCTCGGCATCCTGCTGGGTCTGTCCCGCTACAGAGGGCACAGTCGTGTAGGCGCCAGGGCCGATCGCGTTGTACCACCACAGCGCGGCGCCGCCGAGCACCACGAGGACGGCGAGGATCGAGACCACCCACCAGGCGGCCCGACGCTGGTGCGGCTGGGGCGGCTTCGCGTCCGGATCCTCGTCAATCAGCTCGGCGTCGATGACGCCGGTGCTCGCGAACGGCCGGCCGATTCCGACCGGCAGGGCCACGGTGGCGCCGGCCGCCGGGGTGTCGAGCACCATCGTGGCGTCAGGGTCACGAGTGATCGCGAAGGCGCCAGACGGGGGATCGGCGCGACGGTCGAGGGTGGGGTCGTCCATCACCGCACGAGTGGAGCGCACCAAGACCAAGGCGGCCGCAGCGTCGGCCGGGCGCTCTGCAGGATCGCGAGAGGCGAGGACGCCTACGAGGTCGTCGAACTCGGTGGGAAGCCAGGGGGCGAAGGTGGATGGTGTGGGGACGTCCTCGTGAACGTGCTTGGAGGCGATCTCGATCGACGACTCGCCCGTGAAGGGGTGGCGGCCCGTGACCATCTCGAAGAGCATCACGCCAACCGCGTAGACGTCGATCGATGGCCCTGCGGAACCCATCGAGAGCAGTTCGGGAGCGAGGTAGCCGGGGCTGCCCATGATGACGGTGTCCGCTCGCGATCCCACCTCGGTGACGGCGCGAGCGAGGCCGAAGTCGCTGATCCGAGCGCGTCCGTCCGTGTCGATGAGCACGTTCTCTGGCTTCACATCGCGGTGGACAAGGCCCAACCGGTGCGCGGCCGCGAGGGCATCGAGGATGGCGTCGGCGAGAGCGAGCGCTTCGCCAACGGGAAGAGTGCCTTCGTGGGCGATGCGGGAGCGCAGATTCTCTCCGCGCACGTACTCCATGGTCAGGTACGACAGTTCGCCGTCGATGCCCTGGTCGTAGACGTGGACGATGCCCGGATGGGTGAGGCGTGCCGCGGACTTGGCTTCACGGCGGAAGCGCGCGACGAACTCTCGGGACGCGTCGTCTTCGACGAGCGGCTGATGCATGGCCTTGAGCGCCACCTCACGCTCGAGCCTGCGGTCGAACGCCAGGTACACGGTGGCCATGCCGCCGGTCGCGACGTGCTCGCGGATCTCGTATCGCCCGTCGACGACGCGCCCGAGCAGAGGGTCGGTCAACGTCTCGGACACGGTCTCATTCTAGGTCTGCGGACGTGATGGCTTGGGGGAGCGCTCGCGGGCGCGGCGAACTCAGCCGAACTTCTTCATATGCGCGCGAACAGCCGCGACGTAGTTCTTGGTGTCGGGGTTCATGCCGTTGCTGCGCACGCCGGCAAGGCCCTGGTAGTACCCGGCGATGGCCTCGTCGAGGTTCTTGGCGTTAGTCGTGAGGTACTTGAGGAGCATGACGCCAGCGGTGACGTTGTCGTTGGGGTCCAGCAGGTCGAGCTCGCGGCCCGCGACCGCCGACATCCATGCGCCGGTCGAGGGGATCACCTGCATCACACCCACCGCGTTGGCGGGGGAGACGGCGCGCGCGTCGAAGCCGGACTCCTGGTAAGCGATCGCCAATGCGAGCTTGGGGTCGACTCCGTGCTTGCGAGCGGTCTTCTCGACGAGGGCGCGCATTTGCGACCGGTTAGGCACGTTCATGCCGTTGAGGGTGTGCTTGTTGCGGTTCGCCGCGTTCACCACGTCCTTGGGGTACGTGCGGCCAAGGAAGGTGTCGCCGACGAGTCCCGTGGGCACGGAGCCGGGCACGGTGAGGACCTGGCCTACGCGGATGAGGCTGGGGTTGGAGATGCCGTTGACCTTCGCGAGTTTGGAGACGGTGGTGCCGTATTTCGTCGCAATGCGGCTGAGCGTGTCGCCGGACTTCACGGTGTAGCGGGCCGACGCTGTGGTCGCCTTGGTGGTCTTGGTCGCCTTGGTCTTCGCGACGGTGGTTGAGGAGGCCTTCGCGCCGGGGATGGTGAGTGTGTCGCCCACATGGATGATCGCGGCAGATCCCAGGTCGTTGGCCTTGACGATGGCGTCGACGGTGCTGCCGTACTTCTTGGCGAGGTCCCACACTGTGTCGCCGCTGCGAACGGTGTGCGTGGCGGTTGACGCCTTCTTGGTGGACGACTTCGAGGTCTGGCTGGAGGCCACCTTGGCCCCGGGGATGGTGAGCTTGTCGCCCACGTGAATGGTGGCGCGCTTGTCGAGGCCGTTGGCGTCGATGATCGCCGTCACTGTGGAGCCGTAGTGACGGGCGAGGTCCCAGACGGTGTCTCCACGCACCACGGTGTGGGTCACGGACTTCTTGGCCTGCGCGGCCGTGGGAACGGCGGCGGGAGCCGTTGCGAGAACGACGGGGGCGGCCGTGGGCGCTAGGGCTCGCTCAACGGCGTGAGCAGACACGGTCAGGGCGGGGAGTGTGGTCGTCATGGGCGCGGCCTGGGGCGTGTCCTGAACGGGAGCCTGGGCGTGCGCCGGAGCGGCGATCAGTCCGGTTGCGGATACGACGGCTGCGGCGCTGATGGCGCCGGTTCGCGCGCCGGCGGGCGTGGTGATGAACGATGCCACGATGCTCTCCTCCGGGGTCTGCGTGTTACAGATGTGACAGATGTGACTCATGTGACTGTAACCCCGGAGGTGGAGGAGGGCAACCCCTCCTCGCGTCCGGGCACCGCGCGCCGCCCCACGCCCCGCCCCGCCCCGCCCTCACCCGTTGCGGTACGTGAGTGTCGCGAAACGGCCGTTTCGCGACACTCAGATACCGCAACCGGGGTGGGGTGGGGGTGGATACGCTTGATCCATGACCGATTCCGTCGACTGGCTCACTGTTCCCGACTTCGCTGATCGGCTTGGTGTCACCGCTTCCCAGGTGCGCGAGCTCCTTCGCGAAGGGGCGCTCGCGTCGACCCGCAGGGGAGAGCGCAACACCGTGCAACTGCCTGCGGCCTTCATCGTCGACGGGGAGAACGGTCCGGATGTGCTGCCCACACTCAAGGGCACGCTCACGCTGCTGCGTGACGCCGGCTTCGGAGACGATGCCGCGCTCGAGTGGCTCCTTGAGGAGTCCGATGAGTTGGGAACGACACCTCTCGAGGCGCTCAGGTCGGGCCAGCGGGCCCACGTGCGCAGGCTCGCGCAGGCGCTGCTCTAGTAGCGGCGCACTCCCCAGTTGGCGAGCAGCTGAGCAAGAGTAGTGCGTCGCTCGTGCGGCAGGTCTAGGTCCGCAACCAGAGCTGACGCCTTGTCGCTGAGGCTCGCGATCTCCGACTCTACGGCGCTGATCGCGCCGGATTCCTCGATCACAGCAATCGCGTCGCGCACGAGCGAATCATCAGCGTCGCCGTTGCCCACCGCTGCCCTCAAGACCGCGCGACCCGCATCGTCGGTGTGCGTCCAGGCGTGCCACAGGGGGATGGTGCGCTTGCCTTCCCTGATGTCGCCGCCAACCGGCTTGCCGGTGACTTCCGCCTCGCCCACGATGCCGAGCAGGTCATCGCGCAGCTGGAACGCGATGCCTGCCGGCACGCCGGCTTCGCGAGCCGAGTCGATGTGCGCGCCCTCGCCACGGGCGGCTGCCGCGCCGAGCGCTAGCGGGAACTCCGCGGTATAGGACGCGGTCTTCGAGCGCATCGTCGCCCGAATGTCCTGCTCCTGATCGGGCAGCGCGGACAGCGGCGCTGAGGCGAGGCGCATGTCGAGGTACTGGCCGGCCGTCACGAGCTCCGCCATATCAGTGAACAGTCGCATCGTGACTGCCCCCGCGTGCCCAAGCGGAGCGCTCGCTACCGCGCGCATCGCCGCGACGAGCGCGAGATCCCCAGCGAGCACCGCTCCGGCGAGGCCGAAGCGCTCGGGATCCCCAGCGTCGGCCCGGCGGCGGTGAGACGCGGCGAAGGTGAGATGCGTCGTTGGTCTGCCGCGACGCGTGTGGGAATCGTCGAGGACGTCGTCGTGGACCAGCGCAGCAGCCTGGAACAGCTCGACCGCGGCGGCGACGGGGGCAACGGCCTCGAGATCGGTGCCTCCGTGGGCGAAGTAGCTCGTCACCAGCGCCGCGGCGCGCATGCGCTTGCCGCCCGAGACGGCCTGCGAAGCGGCATCGACAATTTCGGTGCCGCGATCACCGGTGGGCGCGACGGAAGCGGAGGTTTGGGCGATCGTCGCCGCGATCGCCGCCTCGATGGCGGCTTTGACTGCTGACTGATCTGCCACGGAACAAGCCTAGAGCCGCGTCCACAGGTAGGAGTGCACGGGTCGTTTTCCACCATTGAGCGCAAGGGCCGAGCGAGCATGGGCGCTTGCCGCAAGCGTTGGCGCATGGAACTCATGCGCGTGACACTGCCCCAACTCATTGCCAGCGTGCCCCACGTCATCGACAGCGAGCCACGCGAGGCGGTCGTGGCGATGGGCCTCAACTCGGCTGGCCTGCCGACCGTGGCGCTGCTCATCGACAGGACGGTGCTCATCGATGAATCGAGCGGTCCAGGGACGGCGGCCGCCATCGCGGAGGAGTTGGCAGCGTGCGGTGGGGACGTCGCCGTGCTGGTCAGCTACACGTCCGAGCACATCCGCGGCGGGTGCGCGGCGCTCGAGCGGCTGCGGCTTGAGGTGGAGTTCACGGTGCCCGCAGTCGAGCTCGCTGCGGTGGTTGACGGCAGGTGGTTTCGGCCGGGCTGCCACAATCCCGAGTGCTGTCCCGAGGAGGGTAGGGAGCTCCCTGCCGTGCCAGAGGGCCTGCCTCGCCTCTTCGCCGCCGCGCGTGAGCAGTGGCGGCGAGCAGACAATGCACTCCACGAACGGGTCCGAGCGCGCTTCGAGGCTGCGGAAGAGTGGGACGAGGCGCTGCGTCATGGAGCAGTGACGGACGCGGCGACAGCACGCAGGCTCGCCGCCGCACTCGACGACCTGTNCCTTCGCGACTGGGTGGTGCTGACGATCCTGGGAGCGGACGACTGCGCCGCCGAGGACGCCCTCGAGGGCGTGGGTTCCGAGGCCATCGCCCATGCGCTCGACGCCGCCATGTACGGCGACGCCGTGCCGGAGCCGCTGTCCGTGGAGCGATCCCGTGCCGTCATCGAGAGGGTCGCGCGGGCGGCGAGGGGCCGTCGGCGCCAAGCCGCAGTGCACACCCTCGCCGCGGTTCTCGACTGGTGGGAGGGGAACCTCTCCGATGCCTTCGAGCGTTCACAGCGTGCATTGGAGCACGACCGTGACTACCGACTTGCCGAACTCGTCAACGTGGCCGCCGCTCGCGGGATCGGTCCGGGCTGGCTCGGAACCGCGGGACAAAGGGCCAATAGAGCACCAAACTGAGCGCAATCTTGGAGAAGTTGGCGCGTTTCGGGAACGCAAATGCGGCTGCTCGCGTTACAATTTAATGGATTTGCGCGAGGGCAAGACGAAAAGGATGTCGGCCAAAACGCTCAGGTCCACTAACGCCGCCCATCTACAGCACAGTGCCTGCTTGCCTTGCGCCAGCAGCATCAGTGAGAAGTCATAAGGAGCCTGCCACGACCCCCGCGAAGGCATCAGCCGCACCCCGCTCCCGCGCCAAGAAGGCCGCGGCCAAAGACGTCGACCCCGCCGAGGTGGCAGAGGTCGAGGTCGAGGACGTCGACCTCCCTGACGAGGAGATCGAGGCCGACCTCAAGGAAGTCGAGCCCACCGAGGAGGCAGTCGCCGGCGAGGCGGACGTCGAAGCTGAAGCCGCCTCCGATGACGACGAGGAAGAGGCCGCTGAAGAAGACGCCGCCGGCTTCGTCGTGAGCACCGCAGACGACGACGCTCCCACCCAGCAGGTCATGACCGCTGGCGCCACCGCCGACCCCGTCAAGGACTACCTCAAGCAGATCGGCAAGGTCGCGCTTCTCAACGCCGAGCAGGAGGTGGACCTCGCCAAGCGCATTGAGGCCGGCCTGTTCGCAGAGGAGAAGCTCGCTTCCGGCGAGAAGATCCCGCCGAAGCTGCGTCGCGAGCTCGAGTGGATCGCCAACGACGGGCGCCACGCCAAGAACCACCTGCTTGAGGCCAACCTGCGACTCGTGGTGTCGCTCGCGAAGCGCTACACGGGCCGCGGAATGCTCTTCCTTGACCTCATTCAGGAAGGCAACCTGGGCCTCATCCGTGCGGTCGAGAAGTTCGACTACACCAAGGGCTACAAGTTCTCGACCTATGCCACGTGGTGGATTCGCCAGGCGATCACCCGCGCGATGGCCGACCAGGCCCGCACCATCCGCATTCCCGTTCACATGGTCGAGGTCATCAACAAGCTTGCCCGCGTTCAGCGTCAGATGCTCCAGGACCTGGGCCGCGAACCCACGCCGGAGGAGCTGGCAGCCGAGCTCGACATGACGCCTGAAAAGGTTGTCGAGGTGCAGAAGTACGGTCGCGAGCCCATCTCGCTGCACACCCCGCTGGGTGAGGATGGCGACAGCGAGTTCGGTGACCTCATCGAGGACTCTGAAGCAGTCGTTCCCGCGGACGCCGTGGGCTTCACGCTCCTCCAGGAGGAGCTCAGCAAGGTCATGGACACCCTGAGCGACCGCGAGGCGGGAGTCGTGGGCATGCGCTTCGGTCTGACCGACGGCCAGCCCAAGACCCTCGACGAGATTGGCCGCGTGTTTGGCGTGACGCGAGAGCGCATCCGCCAGATCGAGTCCAAGACCATGTCGAAGCTGCGCCACCCGTCGCGTTCGCAGGTGCTGCGCGACTACCTCGACTGATGCACTACCTGCTGCGGTACCAGTACGTCGAGAACATCGACTCTCTGCGCGAGCCTTATCGCAACCAGCACCTTGGCGACCTCTGGAAAGAGGCCGACGCTGGCCGCGTCGTGCTCGCAGGCGGCGCCGGGGATCCGGTGTCAGAGGGAATCATCGTGTGGGACGTCGAGGACCCGCAGGTCATTCACGACTTTGCTCAGCGAGACGCCTACATGACGGCTGGTCTCATCACCTCGTACGACGTGGTGCCGTGGCGCACGGTCGTGGGCGACTCCGCCGCGACGCCGCTGCGCCCGTAGCTCATTCGGAAGCGAGCGGCTAAGGGACCTCTGCCGGGTCAGCTGCGGACTCGACCGTCGCGTGCTTCGTGTCGCGAGCGGTCTGCGCGATGACGATCCCCGCGAGCACCAGACCAGCCCCGGCAATCTGAATCGCCGCAAGGGTCTCGCCGAGCCACAGCCACGCGACCACAAACGCGAACAGCACCTCCGCGGAGGCCAAGATCCCCACCGCGGTCGCTGACAGGTGCCGCAGCGCGGCGAACGACAGCACAAACGGAGCGAACGAACCCAGCGTCAAGACCCAGGCGAGCGGGACCCACACGGGGACCACAGCGTCGGACAGTGCGCCGGTGAGCGACACCCTGGTGACCAACAGCGACGGATCGATGTTCCACCACTGCGAGAACAGTGCCCACGTCAGCGCGGCGAAGAGAGTCGACCAGAATGCGACGGCCATCGCGGGGCGGCGCGCGACCCCCCGCTCACCGGCGAGGAAGTAGAACGCGTAGGCGATCGCCGCGCCGAAGGCCGCGATCACGCCCAGGGCGTTGAGCTGGCTGTCCCACACCTGCGCCACGACGGCGAGACCCACGATGACGGCGGCGATCGCGATCCACAGGCGCTGATGCACTCGCTCCTTGAAGATCAGCCACGCCGCGAGCGCCACGAGCACGACGGCCGTGTATTCGATGAGCAGCGCGACCCCAACGGGAAGGCGCGCGATCGCCACGGCGTAGAGCCACTGAATGATCGCGACGCCAAGGACGCCGAGCAGTGCGAAGTAGCCGATCTCGCGCGCGCTGAGCCGGAAGTGGACGCGAGCCGTGAACAGCAGCACCGCGCCGGAGATGAGCGCGGCGGACAGCGATCGCAGGAACGTGATCTGCTCGGGAGTGATGCCTGCGCCGATGACGACCTTCGCCACCGAGCCGTTGATGCCGAACAGCAGCGCGCCGGTCAGCGCAAACACGGCTCCGCGAACGGGGGAGCGGGAGTGCGCGGCAGTCACCGCGCCAGCCTATGGCCCACGCCGTGGCGCCACGAGCAGCGGCCCGTGTAGCGCTACGATCGGGATGACCCGACGATTGGACTCGCGATGACCTTCCTGCGTTATGCACTCATTGTTCTGCACCTGGTAGGTGCCGCCGCGATCATCGGCCCTGCCCTTGACCAGCTGCGTGCGGAAGCCAAGCGCATCACCACCGCCATGCTGTGGGGCGCTCGTGCCCANATCCTCACCGGCGTTGCACTCGTTGGCGTCGCGTACGCCAATGATGTGGACGTCGACAACTTCAAGATCACTGTGAAGCTGCTGCTCGCTCTCGTGATCGTGGGACTTGNCGAGTCACAGCGCAAGAAGCCGGTCACGTGGGCCTACTGGGCAATCCTCGGCCTCACGCTCGTGAACGTCATTGTTGCGGTGTTCTGGCACTAGTGGTGGTGAAGGTCCGGGAGGCGGTCGAATCTGACGCCGCCGAGATCGTGCACCTCGGTGCGCTCATGTACAAGTCGGTTGGCGCCAAGCCCACGCCGCAGTGGGCGCTGGAGTCGACGCGCATCGTCAAAGAGCGCCTTGGCCGCGATCTCATCGGCTACGTGATCGACGCCCCGGAAGGCGGGCTTGCGTCGTGTGGGCTCGTGAACATCGTTCCGCGCTTGCCGCGACCGGGTCGCCACTCGCCCCTTGCTGCGTACGTGCAATGGGTCTCGACGGCGCCGCAGCACTATCGCAAGGGATATGCCCGCGCGATTATGGAGGCGCTGCTCGAAGAGACCGATCGCCGCGGAATCGAGGTGGTGGAGCTGCACGCGACGGATCGTGGCCGCCACCTCTATGACGAGTTGGGCTTCTTCGTGAAGACGGACAATATCGCCATGCAGGCACTCAGGGGTCAGGCCGCTAAAGAGCGGCATTGACCTTCTTGCGGGCCGACGCTGCGGTTGCCCTGATGCCCGATGACGAGCGGTCTCGGGTGAAGCGCCAGACGGCGGCGGCAGCGGCGAGCGCGGCGGCAACGAAAGCGGTCACTGCGACGGGAGTGCTGTGCGGGTCGTCGAGGCGGCCGAAGCCGATCCACATGACTCCCCACGCGACGGCAAGGGCGACGCTCACGGCGGCCGGTCGGCTCGCGAGGCGGAAGACAAGGGTCATCGAGACGGCGACGACAGCGGCAATCAAGAGAATCGCTACGCCGCGCTGCTGAACATCGAGGACGGCCGCAAGGTTCGCGGCGCTCGCCACTATCGACCAGCCCAGGTAGAGGCCAACGGTCACGTCAGTGGCGGCGAGGTCCAGCAGGTTGCGGTCCTGCGCCGCTCCCAGCCGCCGTGCTGCACCTAGAAGCACGGCGACGATGGCGAGCAGCACCAGGACGGACAGCCACAGCCAGCCGGCCTGCACCACGGCGATCCACGCGACGTTGAGGATCATCGATGCGAGCGCCCACCAGGCGACAGAGCGATAGCGCGGCGATGAGGCGCGCGACGGAAGCGCCTGGACGATGGCGAACAGCGCGAGACCCGTGTAGATCACTGACCAGATGCTGAAGGCGGTGCTGGCGGGCGCGACGAGGGTGGCGTCGGCCGCAAGGGCGCCGTCAGCCGCATCCTCGATGGGAGTTCCCCCGAACGCTCCGGAACCCCAAGCCGCCCCGATGATCGCCGCGGCGGCGCCGATGGCCACCACGACCTGTCGAACCCTGTCACTCATCCGTCGCGTTCTCATGTCAATGTTCTGCCCCGTACGAGGCCGTTTCATGCACACCTCAGCGTGGGTGCCAAGCGACGTCGGTGCGGCGACCTAGACTCGCCAGGTGACCACAGAGACCTATTCCGCGAGACACCTGTCAGTACTCGAAGGCCTCGAGGCGGTGCGCAAGCGCCCCGGAATGTACATCGGCACCACGGACTCCCGTGGCCTCATGCACTGCCTGTGGGAGATCATCGACAACTCCGTTGACGAGGCCCTTGGCGGATTCGGCTCGCAGATCGAGATCGTGCTGCACCCTGACGACTCCGTCGAGGTGCGCGACCATGGTCGCGGCATCCCCGTTGACGTCGAGCCCAAGACGGGGCTCACGGGCGTCGAGGTGGTCATGACGAAGCTCCACGCCGGCGGAAAGTTCGGTGGCGGCTCGTACGCGGCCTCTGGTGGTCTGCACGGCGTTGGCGCCTCGGTGGTCAACGCGCTCAGCGAGCGCCTCGACGTGTGGGTGGACCGCGGGGGAGCGACCCACCACATGGCCTTCCGCCGAGGCGAGCCGGGAAACTTTGCCGACCCAGCGTCGGGCCCTACGCCCGACGCTCCCTTCACTCCCTTTGTCACGGGCAGCGAACTCGCGAAAGTTGGCAAGGTCGCTAAGGGTGTCACCGGTACGCGAGTGCGGTACTGGGCAGACCGGCAGATCTTCTCCAAGAACGCGCAGTTCTCCTACGACGAGCTGTTGACGCGCGCCCGCCAGACCGCGTTCCTGGTGCCCGGGCTGACGCTCGTGGTGCGCGATGAGCGCGGTGCCGAACCGGTGGAGGAGCGCTTCCACTATGAAGGTGGCGCTCGCGATTTCGTCGACTTCATCGCCCGCGACGCCGCGGTGACGGACACGTGGGAACTCACGGGATCTGGGCCGTACACGGAAACCGTTCCCGTGCTCAAGGCGAATGGCCAGCTGGTCTCCGAGGAGGTCGAGCGCGAGTGCATCGTCGACATCGCGCTGCGGTGGGGAACGGGCTACGAGACAGACGTCCGCTCGTTCGTGAACATCATCGCTACGCCCAAGGGCGGAACGCACCTGTCCGGCTTTGAGCAGGGACTCGTGAAGGTCATCCGCAAGACCATTGAAGCGAACGCCCGTCGACTCAAGTTGACGGGCAAGGATGGCTCCGAACGCATCGAGAAGGATGACATCCTCGCTGGTCTCACCGCCGTAGTGACCGTGCGCATCCCTGAGCCGCAGTTCGAGGGCCAGACCAAGGAGGTCTTGGGCACGGGGCCCGTGCGGGCGATTGTGGCCAAGGTGGTTGAGACCCAGCTTGGTGCGCTGCTGAACTCGACCAAGCGCGACACCAAGGCGCAGGCCTCGATCGTGCTCGAGAAGATCGTCAACGAGATGCGTGCGCGAGTGTCCGCTCGCAAGCAGAAGGAGATCTCGCGCCGCAAGAATGCGCTTGAGACATCGTCGCTGCCCGCGAAGCTTGCCGACTGCCGCTCGAATGACGTGGAGCAGTCTGAGCTCTTCATCGTTGAGGGTGATTCGGCGCTCGGCACCGCGAAGCTCGCTCGCCGCAGCGACTTCCAGGCGCTGCTGCCCATCCGCGGCAAGATCCTCAACGTGCAGCGCGCGTCCCTGACGGACATGCTGCACAACGCCGAGTGTGCGTCCATCATTCAGGTCGTTGGTGCGGGGTCGGGGCGCACCTTCGATCTTGAGTCTGCGCGCTACGGCAAGATCATCCTGATGACGGACGCTGACGTCGACGGCGCCCACATCCGCACCCTGCTGCTCACGCTGTTCTTCCGCTACATGCGGCCGCTCGTGGACGCTGGGCGCGTCTACGCGGCGGTTCCGCCGCTGCACCGAGTCGAGGTGATGGGGTCCGCGCGCAAGGAGCGCGAGTACATCTACACCTACTCCGATCGCGAGCTTGAGGAGACGCTGGCCGGGCTCCGACGTGCGGGACGCAAGTACAAGGACGACATCCAGCGCTACAAGGGCCTTGGCGAGATGGACGCGGACCAGCTTGCGGAGACCACGATGGACCCGGAGCGGCGCACTTTGCGGCGAATCACCGCCGCCGACGCTGAGCGCGCCGAGCAGATGTTCGAGCTGCTCATGGGCAACGAAGTCGCGCCCCGCCGCGACTTCATCATCGCGGGCGCGGGGAGCCTGGACGTCAACCGCATCGACGCGTAGGTTGTGCTTCACCGCCAACGGTAAGGGGGAGATGATGTCTGAACTCAGCGCGTTGGCGCCGACGGTTCTCAGCGAGCCAAGGGTTCGCCTCCTCACCAGTCACGACCGGCTGATCATTCGGTCCAGCAATGACGTTGACACGCTCGTGCGACTTCGCGCCCAGCTGCGCGCGACCAAGGCCGGACGCGGGCGCTGGCTGCTGTGGACCTGGCTGCTTCTGCTCGGCGGAGGCGGCTTCACGTATTCGACAACGACTGTAGAGCCGGGGCTCATCTTCTTCCTGTTCCTCGTGGCGGTGGTCGTCATTGTTCTCGTCGTGAGCTATGTATCGCGCATCATCAAGCGAGCCGACCACGCGGAGGAGTGGCTCAGCGAGGTCGACTTCCGCCTGGCCCAGCTCGCGGCTCGCGAGGCAGGGG
>JGI12420J12819_1000279_pt1 | contig 33108 bp, 39 predicted proteins | sample Passage237A_FD_12819 | JGI IMG/M metagenome (IMG submission 12819) | reverse complement strand
CGGACGAGCCCAAGGTGACGACGCTCAAGATGCACCACCTGCGTCCGGCCCCTGGTGCCCACACTCCGAAGACCCGCGTGGGTCGCGGTGAGGCCTCGAAGGGCAAGACCGCAGGCCGCGGCACCAAGGGCACGCACGCTCGCAACACCGTCTCGTCCGCCTTCGAGGGCGGCCAGACCCCGTTGCACATGCGTCTGCCCAAGCTGCGTGGCTTCAAGAGCCCCTTCAAGGTGCGTTACCAGGTGGTCAACCTCGACCAGTTGGCAGAGCTGTTCCCCAAGGGCGGAAAGGTCACCAAGGCCGATCTCGTCAGCAAGGGTGCAGTGCGTGCGAACCAGCCCGTCAAGGTGCTCGGTGACGGCGACATCGCCGTGAAGGTGACCCTGGTGGACGCCGACGCAGTTTCGCGTTCCGCGAAGACCAAGATTGAGGCCGCTGGCGGCACTGTCAGCGAAGGCTAGGCTCGTCGCGGGCCCGCGTCATGCGGGCCCGCGATACCGCCTTCATCGGAGGATTCATGCTTTCAGGCTTTCTGAGCGCGTTCCGCACGCCGGACCTGCGCAAGAAGCTGTTGTTCACGCTCGGCATGATCGGCATCTACCGCCTTGGTGTGTCGATCCCGACCCCGGGTGTTGATTACGGCGAGATTCAGGCGTGTCTGAACAGTACGTCCGACGCGGGCGGACCCCTCCAGATTCTCAACCTCTTCTCAGGTGGGGCACTGCTCCAACTGTCGATCTTCGCACTGGGCATCATGCCCTACATCACCGCGTCGATCATGGTGCAGTTGCTGCGCGTGCTGATCCCTCGCTTCGAAACCCTTCACAAGGAAGGTGCCGAAGGCCAGGCCAAGCTGACGCAGTACACCCGCTACCTCGCGGTCGGATTCGCCGCATTGCAGTCCGCCTCGTACATCACGATGGCGCGCAACGGCATGTTCTTCCCGAACTGCCCGCCCGTGATCCCGAATGACTCGTGGAACGTCATCGCCATCATGGTGCTGACGATGACCGCGGGCACCGTGTTCATCATGTGGCTAGGCGAACGCATCACCGAGCGCGGCGTCGGCAACGGCATGTCGCTGCTGATCTTCACCTCAGTCGCAGCCTCGTTCCCTGGCGCCGTGTCTCAGATCTGGAACTCTTCGGACCGCGTGCGCAACCTCTTTGTTGTCGCTCTCGTGCTGCTCGCAGTGATCTGCGCGGTTGTCTACGTCGAGCAGTCGCAGCGCCGCATCCCGGTTCAGTACGCCAAGCGCATGGTGGGCCGTCGCATGCTGGGCGGTTCGTCCACCTACATTCCGCTGAAGATCAACATGGCGGGCGTGATCCCCGTGATCTTTGCCGCATCGCTGCTCCAGCTGCCGTACGTCATTGTTCAGTTCCAGGGTCAGAACCCTGATGGCTGGGTGTTGTGGGTGCAGACCCACATCACGGATCCGGCAGCACCGCTGCACATTGCGATCTACGTGCTGCTCATCGTGTTCTTCGCGTACTTCTACACCGCCATCACGTTCAACCCGACCGAAGTGGCCGACAACATGAAGAAGTACGGCGGCTTTGTGCCCGGCATCCGCCCGGGCAAGCCGACCGCCGACTACCTCGACTACGTGTTGTCGCGCATCACTGCCGCAGGCTCAACGTACTTGGCGATCGTTGCGCTCATTCCGTCGATCACGCTTGCGATGCTGGGCCTCAACGCCCAGATTCCGCTGGGCGCGACCACCATCCTCATTCTCGTTGGCGTTGGCCTTGACACCGTCAAGCGCATCCAGTCGCAACTTGAACAGCGTCGATACGAAGGGTTCCTCCGGTAATGCGACTTGTCCTCGTTGGCCCACCCGGAGCAGGCAAAGGCACCCAGGCTGCACGCCTTGCCGAGCACTACGGTGTACCCGCTATCTCGACCGGAGACATCTTCCGTGCAAACGTGAAGAACGAGACCGAGCTCGGTCGCAAGGCGCAGGAGTACATGAGCGCTGGCGCATTGGTGCCCGATGAGGTGACGAACGCCATGGTGAAGGACCGCCTTGCACAGGCCGACGTGACGAACGGCTTCTTGCTCGACGGCTACCCGCGCAATCCCGAGCAGGCAGTCGAACTCGACACGATGCTCGCTGAGCTCGGTCACACCCTCACCGCTGTCCTTGAGATCACCGCTGACCACGATGTGGTGACCGAACGACTTCTCAACCGGGCCACAATCGAGGGCCGGGCCGATGACACTGAAGACGTCATCCGCGCCCGCCTGCGCGTCTACGACGAGTCGACTGCGCCCCTTGCCGCGTTCTACGCCGAGCGGGGCCTGTTGACGAGCGTCGACGGCATCGGCGATGTCGATGAGGTCACCGCCCGCATCCTGGCCGCACTCGACGCGCGGTAATCATGGCTCGTGGCATCGAGCTGAAGTCACGTGCCCAGATGCGCGTGATGGCTCGCTCCGGTCACATCACTGCGGAGGCGCTCGCCGCAGCGTCGGCCGCAGCGGTGCCCGGTGCGACAACAGCTGACGTTGATGCCGCCGCTCGCCGCGTCATCGAGACCGCTGGCGCCACGTCGAACTTCCTCGGCTATCACGGCTTCCCCGCCGTCACGTGCGTGTCCGTCAACCACGAAGTGGTCCACGGCATCCCCGGTGACCTTGAGATCGCCGATGGTGACGTCGTATCGATCGATTGCGGTGCCATTGTCGACGGCTGGCATTCGGACTCCGCTGTCACGGTCATCGCCGGTGCGGCGCGTGGGGGACAGGACACCCATCTCGTCAAGAGCACCCGTGACGCCTTGTGGGCGGGCATCGCGNCCCTCGCCACGGCTCAGCGGCTCGACGAGGTGGCGGGGGCGATCGAGGATGTGGCCGACGCTGCCGGCCTCTACCCCTTGCTCGGCTTTGTCGGGCACGGCATCGGCACCGCAATGCACCAAGCGCCCGATGTGCTCAACTACCGCACCAAGGGAAAGTCTCCGCGCGTCAAGCCCGGCATGTGCCTCGCGATCGAGCCGATGTTCGTCGTGGGCACCGGCGACTCTGACGTGCTCGACGACGGGTGGACGGTCGTCTCAGCTGACGGTTCGCGTGCGGCTCACTGGGAGCACAGCGTCGCCATCCACGAAGACGGCATCTGGGTGCTCACGGCGCCCGACGGTGGGGCTCGCGAGCTCTCGGGGCGAGGCGTGACGCCCGTCGCGCCCTGACCACACGTGGTGCCCCCATGTTGGGGGGCAAAATCCTGGGGGTTACCAGGGATTTTGGGGCTTCTCGTGTGGACATTCTCACAATTGACGGAAAAGACTAGCGCTCCGAGATGTCCGAAATGTATCAATGAGAGCGAGACCACACAGGAGGGCACCTGGTGACGGTCGGCAAAGCCGGCGCGAAACCGCCGGTGTCCTTTTTTGCTTCAGGGAGCACTATGTCCAAGCGACTGCCTATCGCGCGGTCAACGGCCGAGACGGAACGCGCGGAAGCTGAGCGTCCGGGGCTGCACCGGACGCACATCGCGTTGCTCGCGCAGTCGCGCCACCGCATCGTCCGCGAGACGATCGCTCGCCGCGATGACGTGCCCCTCGGCGTCCAGGCGGCACTTGCCAATGACGACTGGTGGGAAGTGCGTGCGGCGATGGCAGCCAACCCCCGTGCCGCACGTTCGGTGATGGACGCGCTCGCACAAGACCGTCACCACGAGGTGCTGTTGTCACTCATCAGCAATCCGAACCTCGAGGCGCCGATCGCCATACGTCTTGGGCAACACCGCCGCCAGGATGTCCGCGAGGCGATGGCCGAGCGCATGCGCACCACCCCTCTCGTTGAGCGTGTCCACGATCAGGTTGAGGACCGCCTCATCCCCGAGCTGCGAGAGCGGGCGACGGCCTGGGCGGACGGCGACCAGGCGGTAGGCGCCAGCGCTGAGCCGGCGACGCTCGAGCCCATCGAGATGATCGAGGCTGACCAAGCCGCCACACTCGCCGCGGCAGCCCGCGCCGCTGCCCCGCGGGCAACCGGCGCCCTTGCGCCTGCCCCTGCGCCGAACCCCGCAGAGATCGTCGCCGTCTTCGAGCCCGGCCCGGACGATACCCTCGACGAGTTCGAGCGACCTGCAGGAGCAGTCGCGCACCCGGGCCATGACTTCCTCGTTGTCACACTTCCCGATGACCTCGGGCCGATCCACGCCGGAGCCGCGCACCGATCAGGTGTAGCCGCCCCGGTCCGCACCGTCACTCGGACCCACTGAAGACTGAAGGAACTCTCTCCGTGGCCCTTTCGCTCACCCGCACAAAGAATGAGGATCTGATCCGCGCGCACGACCCGCGTACCTCTCGCGCGGAGCTCGTCGACCTCGCTGCACACGGGAAGGCCGACGTGCGCGCCGCCGTGGCTGCCCGTCTCGACTGTCCCTTGGCGACGATGCTGTCGCTCGCCCATGAGAGCGACCCGCGGGTGCTTGAGGCGCTCGCCTCGAACCCGAATGCGCCGCGATCAGTCCTCGAGCGTCTTGTCTCCCACAAGCGCGAAAGCATCGGCGTTCTCGCCCAACGCAGGCTTCGTACAGCACGGATGTACGCCTGAGTCACCCCAAGAGTCCGGCCGCACGCGCACCCCTCAGCCGCGTGAGTGATCCGGACGGACGGCGGCGGTCCTTACCCGGGACCGCCGCCGTTTTCTTGTGGCCGACGCGGGGCATCAGTTCACGCAGACGTTACGTGCGCGCACGGCACCTGTAACGCGGGCGCCTTACCGTGAAGGAGGCGGCTATCCCCGCCGTCGCAGTGCTTGGCACAGGGGGCCGACACATGGCACGTGGATTCAGGAGCGCACCCGGTGCGAGTCCGGACGTACTCGCAGCGAGCGACCCTGCCCGCACCAAGAATGAACTTCTCGAACTGGGGGCAAGCCGCAACTACTTGGTGAGGGCTGCCGTCGCGGCTCGGCCGGACTGTCCGCTTGGGCTCATGGTGACTCTCGCCCATGACATCTCGGTCGAGGTGCGCGTTGCCGTCGCGCTCAACGACCACGCACAGCGCTCCGTCATGCAGTACCTCGCCTCTGACAAGGCGGTCCCCGTGGTCATTGCGCTCGTGTCGAATCCCGCGCTGCCACGGGATGTTCTCGAAGAGCTTGCCTTCCACCGTCAGTCGCGTGTGCGCCTTTCAGCAGCGCAGCGAATGGACGCAGATGACCGGGCGGCCCGGGCGCAGCTTGAGGTCGATCCTGGCGCCGCGCTCGCACAAGCAGCAGCGAACTTCGTCAATCAAGAGGTCGAGCGGATGAGCGCACCTGAACCCGTTGTGCCTGCCCATCAGCCGCAGCCGCACATGCGCCTCGCTCCCGTGCGAGGCTTCCGCGCACCATGACCCAGTTGACCGTTATGTCTATTTCGTCACACGCGCTCGAAGAGTGCGGGTTGCGCGCTTATGGTGTGGACAGCGCACAGGTCCGCAGACTCCGAGAGGACGAATCGACGACATGGTGGGATTGCCTTCCGCGCGAGACGCAGCACATGACCTCGCGCGTGCGACAGATCCGGCCGTCACCGGTTCCGAGCTGTTGCCTTACGCCGCACACCGCTCTGCCCGGGTGCGCGCAGCGGTTGCCGCTCGGACGGACACCCCGGCCGGGGCGCTCATCTCATTAGGACACGATCACGAACCCGACGTGCTGCTCGCATTGCTCCGCAATCCGCGCACCCCGTCTACAGTGGTGCGCAAGCTTGCGGATCATCGCGATGTGCGCGTGTCGGACGCGGCAGTTCAGCGGCTGCGCAACGCATTCCGTTGACCTTGAGCAACGCGATTGACCCGGCTCGGCGCTGTGGTTGAGACGCGCCGTTGCATGGTCTAGACTTGTCTGTCGGGCGTTTTTGCGCGCCTACAATCCTGTTCATCGACGTTAGCGGAGTATATGGCCAAGAAAGACGGCGTCATTGAGGTAGAGGGCACCGTGGTTGAGGCATTGCCAAACGCGTCGTTCCGTGTGGAACTGACCAATGGCCACCTCGTCCTCGCCCACATCTCGGGAAAGATGCGCCAGCACTACATTCGAATCCTCCCGGAGGACCGAGTGGTGGTGGAGCTCAGCCCGTACGACCTGTCCCGCGGCCGCATCGTCTACCGCTACAAGTAACCCGTCGCCGACGCCTTAATGAAGTCAGCGGCGCCGACGGCGAAGGAAAGCCAACCATGAAGGTGAAGCCGAGCGTCAAGCCCATCTGCGATAAGTGCAAGGTGATTCGCCGCAGTGGCCGTGTAATGGTCATCTGCGACAACCCGCGCCACAAGCAGCGCCAGGGCTAGGCGTCAACAACTGAAGACCTCGTTCGGAACCGGGAGACCGGTACCCGCGGCTCGGAGGCCGCGGCCCGCACAAGAAATCGTGGGAATCCGAGCGTCAGACCTCCGACTACTGATGGAGTAGAAACAACATGGCACGACTCGTAGGAGTCGACCTCCCGCGCGACAAGCGCATGGAAGTCGCTTTGACGTACATCTATGGCATTGGCCGCACGCGTGCGCAGCAGATTCTTGCCGCCACCGGCGTGAGCCCCGATCTTCGCGTGAAGGACGCCACTGACGAGCAGCTCGTCACGCTGCGTGACTTCATCGAAGGCAACTTCACCATTGAAGGTGACCTTCGCCGCGAGGTGGCAGCCGACATTCGCCGCAAGGTTGAGATCGGCAACTACCAGGGTCTGCGTCACCGCAAGGGCATGCCTGTCCGCGGTCAGCGCACCAAGACCAACGCTCGTACCCGCAAGGGCCCCAAGAAGACCGTCGCCGGAAAGAAGAAGTAAGCCATGGCCGCTCCCACGCGCAAGCCGCGCAAGAAGATCAAGAAGACCGTCGCTCACGGTCAGGCACACATTCAGTCGACCTTCAACAACACGATCGTGTCGATCACGGACCCCTCGGGTGCTGTGGTGTCGTGGTCGTCGTCCGGCCAGGTCGGCTTCAAGGGCTCCCGCAAGTCCACGCCCTATGCCGCGCAGATGGCCGCCGAGGCCGCCGCTCGCAAGGCGCAGGACGCTGGCATGAGCAAGGTTGACGTGTTTGTGAAGGGCCCGGGTTCGGGTCGCGACACCGCGATTCGCTCGCTGACGGCTGCTGGCCTCGAGGTGACCTCCATCAAGGACGTCACTCCGCAGGCACACAACGGCTGCCGCCCGCCCAAGCGTCGTCGCGGCTAGTGGTGACGACCGTCGGACGTCCTGACGACCGACGGCCCTCCGCTTAGCCCTCGCGCGTACTCGCGCCAATTCCATCCAGTCGTTGACACCCCCCGGAACGGACAACCGGAGGGCACGAGCATCAAATAGTGGGTGCTCGGAAAGGAAGAGAAAGTGCTGATCGCACAGCGACCCACCCTGACCGAAAAGGTCATCTCGGACAACCGCTCGCAGTTCTCGCTCAAGCCGCTCGAGCCTGGCTTCGGCTACACGCTCGGCAACTCGTTGCGCCGCACGCTGCTGTCGTCGATCCCTGGCGCCGCTGTCACCAGCGTGCGCTTCGAAGGCGTGTTGCACGAGTTCACCACCATCGAGGGTGTGAAGGAAGACGTCACCGAAATCCTCCTCAACCTCAAGTCGCTGGTGGTGTCGTCGGAGAACGACGAGCCGGTCATCATGTACCTGCGCAAGTCCGGTGCCGGCGCCGTCACCGCCGCCGACATCGCCCCGCCTGCAGGCGTCGAGATCCACAACCCGGACCTGCACATCGCGACGCTCAACTCGAAGGCAAAGTTCGAGGTCGAGCTCACGGTCGAGCGTGGACGTGGCTACGTGCCCGCCGCCCTCAACAAGTCGTACGACGCCGAGATCGGCCAGATCCCCGTCGACTCGATCTACTCGCCCGTGCTCAAGGTCACCTACAAGGTCGAAGCGACCCGTGTGGCCCAGCGCACCGACTTCGACGAGTTGATTCTCGACGTTGAAACCAAGTCCTCCATCTCGCCTCGCGACGCCGTCGCGTCGGCTGGCTCGACCCTCGTCGAGCTGTTCTCGCTTGCCCGCAGCCTCAACGAGGCCGCCGAGGGCATCGAGATCGGCCCGTCCGACACGGACGAGTCGCTCGAGGAGGACTTCAACATGCCCATCGAGGACCTCAACCTGACGCAGCGTTCGTACAACTGCCTCAAGCGTGAGGGCATCCACACTGTGGGCGAGCTGACCGCTCGCTCCGAGACGGACCTCATGGACATCCGTAACTTCGGCCAGAAGTCGATCACCGAGGTAAAGGAGAAGCTCGCCGAGTTGGGCTTCACCTTGAAGGACGGCGGTCACGATTACGACCCGTCTGTCTCCGGTGTGTACTTCTCCGGCGGCGACGAGTAACAAGGAGAACCACTCAACATGCCTACGCCCCCTAAGGGTCCGCGCCTCGGCGGCGGCCCCGCTCACGAGCGCCACATCCTGGCCAACCTCGCGCAGTCGCTCTTCGAGCACGGCCGCATCACCACCACGGAGACCAAGGCCAAGCGCCTTCGTCCCTACGCGGAGCGCCTCATCACCTTCGCCAAGCGTGGCGACCTCGCCTCGCGTCGTCGCGTGCTCGGTGTCATCTCGGACAAGGGTGTGGTGCACACCCTGTTCACCGAGATCGGCCCCGGCTTCGCCGAGCGCGAGGGTGGTTACACCCGCATCACCAAGATCGGTCCGCGCAAGGGCGACAACGCCCCGATGGCGGTGATCGAGCTGGTCGAGTTCGGTGCTCCCGCGAAGAAGGCCGTCAAGGCCGAGGCGGAGAAGGCCACGAAGAAGGCCGCCGCAAAGCCCGCTGCTGAGAAGGCCGAGAAGACGGAGAAGGCCGACGAGGCCCCCGTCGTCGACGAGACGGTCGACGAGGCTCCCGAGCCCGAGACCCAGGTCACGCAGGTCGAAGGCGAGCACTCGGAGGACCCTGCTGAGGGTGCCGACGACGAGTCCGCTGAGGCGAGCGACAAGTAACGACGGCGTCGGCCTTCGCGCCGCGCCACAAGGCGGGTTCTCATGACCGAGCTGGATTCCGGCCAGGTTGTGAGGGCCCGCCTTGACTTTTCTTATGACGGCACCGCCTTCTCAGGTTGGGCCGCCCAGCCAGGGCTGCGAACGGTGCAGGAGACGCTGGAGGCAGCGCTCCGCCAAGTCGTGCGCATGGCCGATGGTCGGGGCCTCGACGAACAGCACGCGCGTGTGACGGTGGCGGGCCGCACTGATGCTGGGGTGCACGCCCGCGGCCAGGTGGCTCACGTCGACATCCCCCTCGATGCATGGAGACGCCTGCCGGGCCGGGCGGATCGGTCGGAGACTGATGCCTTGCGAGCGCGACTCACCGGGGTGCTGCCGGCTGACGTAGTGGTCCGGGAGGTGTCGCTCGCCGCGCCGGGATTCGACGCCCGGTTCTCTGCCACCGAGCGCCGGTACGCGTACCGGCTGTGCGATGACCGCCGCCTGCGCGACCCGCTCAGCCGTTATCACGTGGTGTGGCACGACAAGCCGCTTGATGTCGATGCTCTCAATGCGGCGTCGGCGTCGCTCATCGGTCTGCGCGACTTCGCGCCGTTTTGCAAGGCACGTGAGGGAGCGACGACGATCCGCGATCTCAAGGAGTTTTCGTGGGCCCGGCCCACGGACGGTCCCGACGCCGGACTTGTTGTCGCGACAGTGCGTGCCGACGCGTTCTGTCATTCGATGGTGCGCGGACTCGTGGGCGCGGTGCTCGCCGTGGGGGAGGGGCGCCGGGACCTCGAATGGCTTGCACACATCGCGGCCGGCACCGAGCGCTCCCAAGCGGTGGCAGTGGCCCCTGCCCATGGCCTGACGCTGGAGCAGGTGTCCTACCCGGCCGATGACGAACTCGCCTCCCGCGCTGAAGTCACTCGCGCGAAGCGTAACCCGGCCGAGACGGGAGACTGCGTCGGGGGCTGACCTCCGACGTGAACTCACGCGCTGGCCTGGCGGGCCTGGACGATGCCCGCTACATTGGGCGCATGTCACAGTGGGGGGATGACGACTCGGCGTTCGGCGATCCCGAAGAGGTCCTGAAGAGGCTCGAGTCGCAGATTTCGGCGGCGAATGAGATCGCCCGCAAGGCAGATCCATCCGGGACATCTTCGGCAAACGGTTCGACCAGGTGAGTGACGCCGAGATCCAATCGTGGATAGCGCGCGACAAAGCGGCATCCATCGGAGCCTCACTTCAGGTTGGACTGAAGAGCGGCGAGCTTACTCCGGACGCGGTCAAGCGTGTCATTCGGCTTGCCCGGAGGACCTTGAAGAAATCAGATGTCCTGGCGCTGACGTTCGAACTGGCCAAGGCGGGCTACCCCGAGTACTCACGCTGACGGGTCGCGAATGGACGAGATCAAACCAGCACAGCCAAGCATCGAGGTCGTCGTGGCCTCCGCGAGAAGCCAGCCGTCGTCAGGCGCGGTCGTCTCGGCTGGGCTGGTGGGGGACTCCGTCGAATTCGGCGGACGCATCGCAACCGCTCACGACGACGCGGTCGACGGCGAGGATGCCCCTCCGAGCCCACCAGATCGTCGTCGTGCCCAAGCCGTGACGGCCGGGCTGCTCCTTCTCTTCGCCGCCGCCGTGCTCGCGTTCGCGTGGAACTGGACGCCGCCGCGTGGCCTGGAGGGTCTCGCCGACGGTGCGGTCTCCACGGCGGTGGGCTTCTCGCTCATCGCGGCTGTCGGCTTGGCTCTCGCCGCGGCACGACGGCTGGCACGATGGCTCTCGGTCGTGTTCGCTGTGGTCGCCTTCTGCGTCGGCGCCAACGCGCTGCTGCTGAGCGTGACGGTGCTCTTCGGATCGTTCGACGACATCGCGTGGCCAGGCGTCATATGGGGCGGCGCGATCCTCGCGCTCGCCGCGCTGGGCGTCATCTGTCGGCTGATCGCGTGGGAGGCGATCCGCCGCCTGCAGGAGGCGCAGCGTGCTTATCGCATGCAGATGTTACGAGAGCGCTGACCGACTCGGCGTCCGCGTCCATGCACGACGCGCGTCCCGGATGCGCTGAGTGCTGGAATGGGGCCGCGCCGCAGCGTGAGACGCATCGAGCGCCCGTACGCTCTGGATTGACCGGGCCCCGCACGCATAGGTATGCTTGTGCGTCGTTGTGCGTTCCCCGTGGACTGGTGTTTCCCACTCGCCGCCGCAGGACCCGCCGACCGAAACGTCGCGGTGCATTTTGCACCGCATACCGACTCTGAGTAGAAGGCTTCACAGTGCGTACGTATTCTCCCAAGCCGGGTGACGTGACCAAGAACTGGTACGTCATCGACGCTACTGACGTGGTTCTCGGTCGTCTGGCCTCCCAGGCTGCTGTGCTGCTTCGCGGCAAGCACAAGGCGACCTTTGCCCCTCACATCGACAACGGCGACTTTGTCATCGTCATCAACGCCGAGAAGGTGGCGCTCACGGGCAACAAGCTGACCGACAAGAAGGTCTACCGTCACTCGGGCTTCCCGGGTGGTCTCAAGACCAAGGCGATCGGCGAACTCCTTGCGAGCCAGCCCACCAAGGTGATCGAGAACGCTGTCAAGGGCATGCTGCCCAAGAACAAGCTGGCAAACGCCCAGCTGTCCAAGCTGAAGGTGTACGCGGGCCCTGAGCACCCGCACGCAGCCCAGCAGCCCAAGCCCTTTGAGATTTCCCAGGTCGCGCAGTAAGCGCCCGCAGAAGGATTGAACAGATGACTGACGTCACCGCTGAGAACGAGATTCCCACCGAGTACACCACCGAGACCGCGCCTGTGCGTGGCAAGGGTGCCTCGGACATCGCCCCCGGCGCCGGCCTTGGCCGCCGCAAGGAGGCGGTCGCCCGTGTTCGCCTGGTGCCCGGCACCGGCAAGTGGACGATCAACGGCCGCACGCTCGAGGACTACTTCCCCAACAAGGTGCACCAGCAGCTCGTGAACTCGCCGTTCGCTCTGCTCGACATCGAGGAGAAGTTCGACGTCCACGCACGCATCCACGGCGGCGGTCCTTCGGGTCAGGCCGGTGCGCTGCGCCTCGGCGTTGCCCGTGCCCTCAATGCCATCGACGCTGAGCACAACCGCGGCTCGCTGAAGAAGGCTGGCTTCCTGACGCGTGACGCGCGTGTGGTCGAGCGCAAGAAGGCTGGTCTCAAGAAGGCCCGCCGCGCTCCTCAGTACTCGAAGCGTTAATCGAGGACTGCGCGCGTGGCGCGATTGTTTGGCACGGACGGCGTCCGTGGGCTGGCCAACCGCGACATCACGGCCGAGCTTGCGCTCAGCCTGTCAGTTGCGGCTGCCCATGTCCTCGCCGAACGTGGCGAGTTCTCCGGACATCGCCCACGCGCCGTCCTCGGCCGTGATACCCGACTGTCGGGTCAGTTCCTGTCGTCCGCTGTGGCGGCAGGGCTCGCCTCGGCAGGCGTTGATGTGCTCGACGCCGGCGTCCTTCCGACGCCGGCTGTCGCATATCTGACGGGTGCGACCGACGCCGATCTCGGCGTCGTGATCTCGGCCTCTCACAACCCGATGCCGGACAACGGCATCAAGTTCTTCGCCCGTGGCGGCGTCAAGCTGCCCGACGCCGTTGAGGATGCGATTGAAGAGCGCCTTGACGACGCGTGGGATCGCCCCGTGGGAGAGGCGGTCGGTGAGATCACGGATGCACGTCATCTTGCCGCCGACTACCTCGCTCACCTCGACAAGGCCGTCACTGAGTTCGCCGGCCGTGAAACCCCGCTTGCCGGGCTCACCGTTGTGGTGGACGGCGCCCATGGCGCTGCGTCACAGATTGGACCGGCGGCGCTGGAGGCTGCTGGCGCCACCGTCATCCGTCTCCACTGTGAGCCGGACGGCCGCAACATCAACGCCAACGCTGGATCGACCCACATGGGTGGTGTGCAAGCGGCAGTCGTCGAGCACGGCGCCGACGTCGGCGTCGCCTACGACGGCGATGCCGATCGCTGCTTGGCCGTGGATGCGAACGGCGCGATCATCAACGGCGACCACATCATGGGCCTGCTCGCGGTGGCGATGCGTGACAACGGCACCCTCTATCACGACACGCTCGTGGCAACCGTGATGTCGAATCTCGGTCTTCACCACGCGATGCGCCGCGAGAACGTCGACATCGTCGAGACGGCGGTGGGTGACCGCTACGTGCTCGAGGCGATGCGCGAAGGCGGCTACACCCTTGGTGGTGAGCAGTCTGGCCACATCATCGTGTCGCGCTACGCGACCACCGGCGATGGCGTGCTGACGTCCCTCCTCCTCGGCTCTCTCGCCGCCTCCAGCGGCCCCCTCGCTGGGCTCGTGGCAGGCATCGAGACGTTGCCGCAGGTGCTCGTCAACGTGGGCGGCGTCGATCGTGCGCGAGTCCACACGGACCCCGAACTCGGCGACGCCCTCACCGCGGTTCGCGATGAACTCGGCGACGGCGGGCGCGTGCTGCTGCGGGCGTCGGGCACGGAGCCCCTCGTCCGGGTCATGGTCGAAGCCGGCACTCACGAGGACGCCCAGCGTCATGCCGATGCGCTCGCGGCCGTCGTCGCCAGCCGCCTCGCCCTCTAGCCCTGACGTGCCGCACGCACGGCGCGACCTAGACTGGCGCGGTGAGCGACGTATGGGACTGGATCACCCACCTTTCTGAGTACATCGAGAGCGGCATTCTCGATCTTGTCGAGTCGTGGTGGATTTATCCCGCGATCTGGGCGGTGTCGCTCATCGACGGCGTCTTCCCCGTAGTGCCGAGCGAATCGTCAGTGATCGCTGCGGCATCGGCGTGGCAGACGGTTGGCAAGCCAATCCTCCCGATCGTCTTTGTCGCGGCCGCCCTCGGCGCGTGGTGCGGCGACCAGTTGACGTACACGATCGGGACGAAGGTCGATATCCGCAACCATCGATTCTTCCGCCGTCCCCGCGTCATCGCCGCGCTTGACTGGGCTGAGCACGCTCTTGAGCACCGCGGCACTCTTTACATCATTGCCGCCCGCTTCATCCCGATGGGCCGCGTGGCAGTGAACCTCAGTGCGGGTGCTCTCCGCTTCCCCCGCCGACGCTTCATGGGCGTGGACGGGATCGCCGTCACTATCTGGGCGGCATGGGGGATCGGCATCGGCACCGTGGCGGGCAGCTTCCTTGGCGACAACCTCCTCTTGTCGATCCTCGTCGGCATCACGGGTGGTGTGGTGCTCGGTGTTGCGGTGGACCGCGTGCTCGCGCTCTTCGGCCTCACCGCGCCGGAGCTGCCCGATGTGCGCGAGCGACTTGACGGCGCGGACGAGACGGCGGGCGTCGAGCAGCCATGAGNGAGAACCCGTACGGCATTGACGGCATCGTCGATGGCGTCGATATCGAGTGGAGTGACGCACGGGACGCGAATCTCGCGAACTGGGAGGACCGCGTTCCGCTCCATCTCGAGGCCTACAACCTCACAGCACTGCGCGACGACCCACAGCATCTGAGCCAGGTCGTCGCGGACGACCTGCCCGTCTTGACCTCTCATCTGGGTTCGGGCTCGCTCGCGGGGCTCGACGTGTGTCACCTGCAATGCCATATCGGCACTGACACTGTGTCGCTCGCGAGGGCGGGTGCACGCGTGACTGGCGTCGACTTCTCACCGTCCGCTCTCATCGCTGCACGTGAGCTCGCGGCTGAGCTCGGCATCGATGCGCGCTTTGTCGAGGGCGACGTGCTTGAGGCGCGTTCGCTTGTCGATTCCCAGCTCGGTGCAGACGTGGCTTTCGACGTCGTCTACACGAGCATCGGCACCATTTCGTGGCTGAGCGACCTCGACCGCTGGGGTGAGCAGGTGGCGGCACTCCTCAAGCCGGGTGGGCTGTTCTACTTCCGCGATGCTCACCCGTTCCTCTTCACCCTCGACGACGAGGCGCCCGACTTCACCGTGAAGTACCGCTACTTTGGCGATGGGCGCGCGCTCGCGTGGGATGACGACACCACGTACGTCGGCGACGGCACTCTCGAGCACACGACGACCTTCGAGTGGCCGCATTCCGTTTCGGAGATCGTCTCGGTGCTGCTGCGCCACCGGCTTCAGCTGGTCGCTCTTGATGAGGGCACCACGCTGCCGTGGAAGTTCATGGAACGCATGGTGGAACGTCCGGACGGCAACTATGTGTTCCCGAACGAGGAGCGCGACATGATGCCGTGCACCGTCACCGTGGTGGCCCGCAAGCCGCTATAGCTTGCGCATGTGGACGGCTTCGATCGCGTGATCGGCGCCCTTTCGCAAGATGATCGTGGCCCGCGATCGCGTGGGCGCAATATTGCGCTCAAGGTTCGGTGCGTTGATCGTGTCCCAGATCTGGCCTGCCCGCGCTGTCGCCTGCTCGTCAGTCAACTCCGCGTAGTGGCGGAAGTAGCTGTCCGGCCGTGAGAACGCCCCGGCGCGCAGGGACAAGAAGCGGTCGATGTACCACTGCCGGACCGCGGCCTTGTCGGCGTCAACGTAGATCGACATGTCGAAGTAGTCGGACACTGCGGGCGCTGTCGCGTCAAGGCCGCGCACGCCTGCGGGCTGGAGGACGTTGAGGCCCTCGACGATGAGGACGTCCGGCTTGCGCACAATGATCGACTCATCGGGGACGATGTCATAGGTGACGTGCGAGTAGACCGGAGCGCGCACCTCGTCGACACCGGACTTCACGGCCGCAATGAACTCGCGCAGCGCACGGCGGTCGTAGGACTCGGGAAAGCCTTTGCGTGACATGAGACCACGCTGCTCGAGGACCGCATTGGGAAAGAGGAAGCCGTCTGTCGTCACGAGTTCAACTCGCGGGGAGGCGGGGCCGCGCGCAAGCATCTCCCGCAGCACTCGTGCCGTGGTCGACTTGCCGACGGCCACGGAGCCCGCGATGCCGACGACAAAGGGCGTGCGGGTCGCGCGTTCTTGCAAGAAGGCGCTCGTCGCTTCATGGAGACCGCCAACGGCCTCCGAGTACAAGGTGAGCAACCGCGCGAGCGGACGGTAGATCTGATCGACCTCGGTGAGGTCAATAGGGTCACCAAGACCGCGCACCCGCCGCACGTCGTCGGCCGTGAGCGGCAAGGGCGTCGTGTCAGCGAGCGCCGACCATGCCGCGCGGGTGAACGTCCTGAACGGCGTCGCCGCCTGTTCGTCCGTACTCGTCACCTCGCTATTGTCGCGCACACTCGCCGGTGACTCGTGCGGGCACACACTCGGCAGGGCGACAACTAGACTGCCTTGCATGTGTGGAATCGTGGGATACGTCGGCGCGGGTGGTTCTAGTGCTCGCGCAGAGGGCGTGGTCATGGGCGGCCTTGAGCGCCTTGAGTACCGAGGCTATGACTCGGCCGGCATTGCCGTCGTCACTGACGACCGGGAGAAGCTCTCTGTCGTCAAGAAGGCCGGCAAGCTGAACAACCTCGCCAAGCTGCTCGCGGAGTCGCCTCTTCCGCAGGGAACTGCGGCGATCGGGCACACCCGTTGGGCGACCCACGGCGGCCCGACCGACTCAAATGCGCACCCGCACATCGCTGCCGGTGGCCGCATCGCGATCATCCACAACGGCATCATCGAGAACTTCGCCTCGCTGCGCAAGGAACTCGTGGCGCAGGGCGTCATCTTCTACTCGGAGACCGACACTGAGGTGGCGGGTCACCTCTTGGCTCGTTACGTCGAGGACGGCCTGTCCCTTGCCGACGCGATGCGCACCGTCGCTCGCAGGCTTGAGGGCGCCTTCACTCTGCTTGCGGTCGACGCCCACGAGCCTCATGTCGTGGTCGGCACCCGCCGCAACTCGCCGCTCGTCGTCGGCCTTGGTGAGGGTGAGAACTTCTTGGGTTCGGACGTTGTCGCGTTCATCGAGCACACCCGCACGGCGCTTGAGCTTGACCAGGACGAGGTTGTCGAGATCACGCCCGAAGGCGTGCGCGTGACGAACCTTGCGGGTGATGAGATCGAACGCGCGCCGTACGAGGTGACGTGGGATGCGTCCGCTGCGCAGAAGGGCGGCTTCGCGACGTTCATGGACAAGGAGATCCACGACCAGCCCGCTGCTGTCGCGGACACGCTGCGTGGACGTCTCGATGAGCAGGGTCACCTCACGCTCGACGAGGGAATCGTGGCCGAGTCGGTGCTCGCGGCGATCGACAAGATCATCATCATCGCCTGTGGCACCGCGGCGTACGCCGGCATGGTCGCCAAGTACGCGATCGAGCACTGGACGCGTGTTCCGGTCGAGGTCGAGCTCGCTCACGAGTTCCGGTACCGCGACCCCGTCCTGTCGGTGAAGACCCTTGTGGTCGCAGTGAGCCAGTCGGGCGAGACGATGGACACGATCATGGCGGTGCGCCACGCACAGCAGCAGGGTTCCCCTGTGGTCGCGATCGTGAACGTCCAGGGTTCGACCATCGCTCGCGAAGCCGACGCGGTGCTCTACACGCGCGCCGGACCAGAGATTGCGGTCGCGTCGACGAAGGCGTTCCTCGCGCAGATCACCGCGTCCTACGTGCTGGGCATCTACCTCGCCCAGTTGCGTGGCAACAAGTTCCCGGACGAGATCAAGGCGCTGCTTGCGCAGCTCGACGAGATGCCGGCGAAGATCCAGCGTGTGCTCGACGAGGCGGAGCCCATTCGCGACCTCGGGCGCACGATGGCAGGCGAGAAGACAGTCCTGTTCCTTGGCCGCCACATCGGCTACCCGGTGGCGCTCGAGGGTGCTCTCAAGCTGAAGGAGCTTGCATACATCCACGCTGAGGGATTCGCGGCAGGCGAGCTCAAGCACGGTCCCATCGCGCTCATCGAGGAGGGCCAGCCGGTGTTCATCGTGCTGCCGAGCCCGCGCGGGCGCGAGGTGCTCCACTCCAAGGTGATCTCGAACATTCAGGAGGTCCGCGCTCGCGGTGCCCTCACTGTGGTGATCGCAGAAGAAGGGGACGACGAGGCCGGTCAGTTCGCCGACCATCTCATCACCGTTCCCGAGACGCCCACACTGCTCATGCCGCTCGTGACGGTGGTGCCTTTGCAGATCTTCGCTCACGAGCTTGCAGCCGCTAAGGGTTACGACGTGGATCAGCCGCGCAACCTCGCCAAGTCCGTCACCGTGGAGTAAGGGTGGCCGTGGTGGGCGTGGGCATCGACGTGGTCGAGCTTGAACGCTTCGACCGCGCGGTGGAGCGTTCTGCCACGTTCCTCGAGCGGGTGTTCACCCCGGCGGAACGCGAGCTCGGCCGGAGTTCTCTTGCCGCACGGTGGGCGGCCAAAGAGGCGCTCGCCAAAGCTCTCGGTGCGCCGTCAGGACTCGTCTGGCACGACGCTGAAGTGGTGAAGGACGCCGACGGGCGCCCGCATTTCGAGGTGCGCGGCTCCGTCGCGGCTCGCGCGGCGGAGCTCGGCATCACGACGCTTCACGTGTCCTTGTCGCACGACGCTGGCATTGCGTCCGCCGTGGTCATCGCGGAGGCGCTATGAGCCGTCTCAACGTGACCATCGACTACACGGCCATCACGACGAACGTCGCGGCCCTTGCGGCGCGCACGACGGCGGATGTGATGGCCGTGGTGAAAGCCGACGCGTACGGGCACGGCCTTGTCGCGTCCGCGGCCGCGGCACGGACCGGCGGCGCCGGGTGGCTTGGCGTCGCGCAGCCTCAGGAAGCGCTCGATCTGCGTGCGGCGGGCGATTCCGGCGCAATCTTCACATGGCTGTATGGCCCCGACGACATGCCTGCCCATGACCTTGTCGCGGCGGATGTCGACGTCTCCGTCTCCTCGATCGAGGTGCTCGCAGTTGTCATCGAGGCAGCCCGAGACACCGGCCGCACCGCACGCATTCACATAGGCGTCGACACAGGCCTCGGTCGCGAAGGCTGCGCGATGGCACAGCTGCCCGCCCTCGTGGACGCGGTGGCTGCGGCGCAGCGTGATGGCGTCGTCGATGCCGTCGGCATGTGGTCCCACCTCGCCTGGGCGGATCAGCCCGGTCACCCGACGATCGACGCGCAAGCGGCGACCTTCCGCGCGGCACTTGACATGGCGTCGGCCGCGGAACTGCCCACCACCGTGCGCCACCTTGCCAACTCGGCCTGCACCCTCACCCGGCCCGACCTCCACTTTGACGTGGTGCGACCGGGCATCGCCGTGTACGGCTTGCCGCCCGTCGCTGACCCCGACGGCGCGAACTGGGGTCTGCGCCCCGCGATGCGCGTCACCTCGCGTGTGGTCGCCGTCAAGAGTGTCGACGCCGGCCAGGGCGTCAGCTATGGACACACCTACGTGACGGAGCAGGCGACCACTCTTGCGCTCGTCAGCGCCGGCTACGCCGACGGCGTGTTCCGCAGTGCGAGCAATGCTGGCCCCGTGACCATCCGTGGGCAGCGCTACACAGTGTCAGGGCGCGTGTGCATGGATCAGTTTGTGGTGGACGTGGGGCAGGGCGCCCCGGTCGCGGTGGGCGATGAAGTGGTGCTCGTCGGCCCCGACGGTCCCAGCGCCACCGAGTGGGCCGACGCCGCAGGCACCATCGACTACGAGGTCGTGTGCCGCTTTGGCATCGGCCGGATCAAGGGCATCGCGTGACGCACGTGGCGACCTACACCGCGTCAAGCGGTGACGAGATGCGCGCTCTGGGTGAGCGATTGGCGACAGTGCTCCGGTCCGGAGACCTTGTCATCCTCTCCGGTGGGCTCGGGGCGGGGAAGACGACACTTGTCCAGGGCATCGGCATCGGACTGAAGGTGCGCGGCCAGGTGGCAAGCCCCACGTTCATCATTGCGCGCACGCACCCGCCGCTCGCGGAGGGCCCGTGGCTCGTTCACGTTGACGCCTACCGGCTCAACTCCCTCGCCGAACTCGATCACCTCGACCTCGACGCATCGACCGAGGAGGCGGTGACAGTCGTCGAGTGGGGTGAGGGCAAGGCCGAGGCGCTTGCAGAGGGCCACGTTCTCATCGAGATCGAACGCCCGCGGGGTGCGATCATCGACGGGGAGGACCCGGCAGCCGGTGAGCGCATCGTCACTCTCACCACGCACGGCGCGCAGTGGGATGACCGGTTCTGGCCCCCGGCCGATGAGGAGGACAGCGCATGATTGTCGCGATCGACACGTCATCTGCCATCTCGGTGACGGTGACAGACGCGACGGCAGCGACGGCTCTTGCGGCCCGTTCTGAGTTCGCTCCTCGTGGACACGCCGAGCTGCTCGGTGGCCTTGTGCGCGAGGTGATGGCCGAGGCAGGAGTGGGCCGAGCGGACATGACACGTATTGTCGTCGGCACCGGGCCCGCGCCGTTCACGGGCCTGCGAGTGGGACTCGTGACGGCACGGATGCTTGCTCTTGCATGGCAGGTGCCATTGGATGGCGTGTGCTCTCTCGATGCCGTGGGTGCGATGCATCGCGATGTGCTTGTCCTTGCCGACGCGAGGAGACGCGAGGTGTATTGGGCGCGTTACCGCGCTGGAGTGCGCATCGCAGGGCCCGATGTCGCGGCGCCTGCAGACGTGATCGTGGACCCCGGCGAGCGCGTTGTCGGTCGAGGCGGCGTCCTCTACGCCGACACATTTCCAGGCGCCATCGAGGCAGACCCTGATCCGTTGTGGCTCGCGCGTGAGGCAGTGCGGTGCCGTGCGGCAGGGGAGGAGCTGCCGACTGATCCGCTGTACCTGCGCCGCCCCGACGTCCACCACGCATGACCGAGCCGCGACTCCGAGATCTCACCGAGGCGGACCTCGACTGGCTCGCCCAGGCCGAACAGGACATGTTCGGCGCAGGAGCGTGGTCCGCTGCGCTGATCCGCGAGGACTACCGCTGGGGGAGCAACCGCTACCGCGGGGTCGAGATCGACGGCGCGCTTGTCGCCTATGCGATCTACGGTTTCGAGGGCGATGCCTTCCACTTGCTCAACATCGCCGTGTTGCCGACGCATCGGAGAGCCGGTCTTGGGCGGTTGCTGTTCGACGAGTTCCTTGAGCAAGCGCAACATCTTGGCGCCGCAGATGCATGGCTCGAGGTGGCCGTCGACAATGAGGCCGCGCTGGCCATGTATGAGGAGTACGGCTTTGAGCTGGTGCGCGTGCGGCGGCGGTATTACCAACCGGGCGACATCGACGCGCTTGTCATGCGCAAGCTCATTCGCCCGTTCGCTCCGTAGCCGCCCCCAGCGCCAGCGTCGGAGTCCTAGAGAACGGTGGCGGCGTCGTCCCACGCAGGACGACCAGCGCGCGGGGGCGTGCCGTCCTCGCCCTCAGCGGCGGGATAGCCGACGGCGAGAACTGCCTGGGCGCTCCACCCGGAGCCTGCGAAGAGGCGGTCCGTGATGGCGGCCATGTCGAAGCCGCTCATGGGACGGACGGCAAGACCAGCGGCGCGCAGGCCCACGATGAGGTAGCCAAGCTGAATCCACGTGTTCGAGGCGGCGGTGGCGACACGACGCTCCGGTGCGGCCTCAAGCTTCTCCTCAAGCCCGACAACGGAGGGCGAGGTGATGTGGGACAGACGGTGGTAGTTGGCGTCCGCCGCGACCACGATGACCATCGGCGCGGTCTCCACCTTGACACGATTGCCCGCTGACGCCGCACCGAGCACCACTCCGCGTGCGTCGTCAGATTCCGCAATCGCGATCCGCAGCGGCATCGAGTTGCTCGCGGTCGGGCCCCACTTGACCAGATCGTAGGCGGCGCGGATCGCGTCGACCTCGACGGGGGAGTCGGAGAAGGCGAGCGGGGAGCGGGCATCAACGAACAGCATCCGCTGAGTGTCCGCGTCAAGGCGTAGGACGTCGGTGGAGATGGTCATGTTGACATCACAACAAAATCGCGTGCTTTATTCCCGCAGGCACGCGCGTGCGCGTGAGGATCGAGGGCGACCTTCAGTGCACGGACCAACGTTCTAGAGTGGCGTGCATGGAATTGGTGTTGGGCATCGAGTCGACATGCGACGAGACGGGTGTCGCGCTCGTTCGCGGACACGATCTCATTGCCGATGTGGTCGCATCCTCGATGGATGAGCACGCGCGCTTCGGCGGCATCGTCCCCGAGGTTGCCTCCCGCGCTCACCTCGAAGCCTTCGTCCCTACTGTCCAAGAGGCGCTGTCGCGGGCAGGGGCGTCACTCGATGATGTTGACGCGATCGCCGTCGCCTCGGGGCCCGGTCTCGTCGGCTCCCTCACGGTGGGAGTGGCGGCCGCGAAGGCCCTGTCACTCGCGCTCGACCGGCCGCTCTACGGCGTCAACCACGTGATCGGTCACGCGGCCGTCGACCAGCTTGTCAACGGCGCCTTCCCCGAGCGCACCATGGCGCTCGTCGTCTCCGGCGGGCACACGTCGCTCCTCCTTGTCGATGACATCGCGACCTCCGTCACCGAACTCGGCCACACCCTTGACGACGCCGCAGGCGAGGCCTTTGACAAGGTCGGCAGGCTCTTGGGGCTGTCATACCCCGGCGGCCCGCACGTTGACCGCTTGGCTCGCGAAGGAAACCCCGAGGCGATCGCCTTCCCGCGAGCGCTGACGGCGCCGAAGGATCGCGAGCGCCACGCCTATGACTTCTCCTTCTCTGGGCTGAAGACCGCGGTGGCGCGGTGGGTTGAGGCGTGTGAGGACTCGGGCCGCGCAGTGCCGGTTGCCGACGTGGCGGCATCGTTCGCGGCGGCGGTGGCGGATGTGCTCGTGACAAAGACGCTCGACGCATGTGAGCGTCATGGGGTCAGCACTGTGGTGATCGGTGGCGGCTTCTCGGCGAACAGTCAGCTGCGCGACCTCGCACATGCGCGCGGCGCCGAACGCGGGATCACCGTGCGGATCCCGCCGCTCAAATACTGCACAGACAACGGCGCGATGATTGCCGCGCTCGGCAGCGCCGTCGTCGCGCGCGGAGTCGAGCCAAGCGGGCTCGGCATCGGCGTCGACTCGTCAATGCCTTTGGAGCGGATCACCGCGTGAAGCGGTCCTCGGCTCCCCGCATCGTCCCGCTTGCCATCGCGGCCCTGGTGGTGACGGCATGTTCGGGAGCCACAGAGGAAGAGGCGCCCCCCGCGCCCGTCGAGGTGACGATCCTCGGACCCGCCTTTGAGACGCAGCACGCTGAGATCGCGCGGCTCGCCTGGGGTCCGTCGGTGGTGGACGCGGCACATGCGCGGGTGCGCGCAGCATCGCTGCCGCTCGAGCAGGCGGCGGGCATGGTGATCGTCGCGTCGTGGAACTCCCCCGACGCGGCAGGTGCCGCCGACCTCGTCGCGCGAGAACACCTCGCCGGCGTCATCCTCATGGGCGACGCGATCGCAAGCCGCGAGCAGGTGATCGCGACCACCTCAGCCGTCGCTGCCGCAGCCGCCCAAGATGACCGGTGGTGGCCCGCCGTCATCTCAACCGATCAAGAAGGCGGCCCGGTGGCACGCCTGCGGGGACTCGGGCCCGATCTGCCCGCCTTCATGGCTGCGGGTTCAGCCACGGATGAGGCCTCGGTGACCGCGGCGTACGCCGCGCAAGCACGAGACATGGCTCAGCTCGGTTTCACGGTCGACTGGGCCCCGATCGCGGATGTCACTCACGGGGCCGGCGACACGACGATCGGCGTGCGTTCCGCTGGCACCGATCCCGCCCGAGTGAGCGCGGCCGTGGTCGCGGCGACGCAGGGCTTCTTGAGCGCGGGTGTCATCCCATCTGCCAAGCATTTTCCAGGCCACGGTTCCGTGACGACCGACTCCCATGTCGGTCTGCCGGTGCAGAGCGCCTCACTTGATGCGCTCGCGGCACGCGACTTCGTCCCCTTCGCCACCGCGATCGAGCAGGGCATTCCCATGGTGATGACAGGTCACATCGCGGTGAGCGAGTGGGGATCGGCGCCTGCGACCACGACCCCTGCGGCCTACGACTACTTGCGCAACGAGCTCGCCTTCACCGGCGTCGTGGTGACCGATGCGATGAACATGGCGGGTGTCGCCGACTTCTACGGGCCCGGCGCGGCAGAGGTTGCGGCTCTCGCCGCTGGGGCGGACCTCCTTCTCATGCCGCGTGATCCCGCGAGCGCACGCCAAGCGATCATCACTGCCGTCATGGACGGGAGCCTGCCCCGCTCGCGCCTTGATGAAGCGGTCGGGCGCGTCTCGCTCATGATGGAGTGGCAGGCACGCCTGTCCGCGCAAGCGGACCTCGCGCCCGTGGACGCGAGTTACGCGCGCCAAGCGGCGGCGACATGGGCCACCGTGTCGTCACCCGCATGTGGCGGCACTCTCGTGGGCGATTCGGTGACGCTGCGTGGCGGGTGGCCAGCAGAGCGGGCGATTCTCGCCCAGGCGCTCGCCGAACACGGCATCAGCGAGGGTGGGGGAACGTCAGTGCTCTTGCTCGGCTCGGGCGGTGCCTCCGGCACGGCCGACGTCGTGGTCGCCATGGATGCGCCATGGGGGCTTCCCGCGTCATCGGCCACCACGTACGTGGGGCTTTATGGACGCTCCGCCGACGCGCTGCGGGGCCTTGCGGATGTGCTCGCCGGTGCGGTGGCTCCCGCCGGCACGTGGGCGATGCCCGGCATGCCGCCTGCCTGTGCTGACAGCGTCGGATAGGTGCGGCCACGTGTGCGATTGATGTGCGCGCGATCGATACGCTGAGCGCGTGAGCCTTCTCGCGGGCCTGGGTCTCGGGCTGTCCCTCATCATCGCCATCGGCGCCCAGAACGTCTTTGTCCTCCGCCAAGGGCTTGCGCGTTCTCATGTGGCGCTCGTCGTCGTCATCTGTGCCGTCTCGGACGCGATCCTCATTGCGGCGGGTGTCGCAGGGCTCGGCGCGCTTGTCGAGTCGAAGCCGTGGCTCGTCACGGCAGCACGGGTCGGCGGAGCCGCCTTCCTCTTGGTCTATGGAGCTCTCGCGGCGCGCCGGGCATGGAAGCCTCAGAGCGAGTCTCTCGATGTGGCGTCGGACAGTGCGCCGCGTGCCCGCACGGCCGCGTGGGGTGTTGCCGTCACGGCGCTCGCACTGACGTGGCTCAACCCGCACGTCTATCTCGACACGGTGTTCTTGCTGGGTTCGATCGCGGCAACGCATGGGGATGAGCGGTGGCTGTTCGCTGCCGGGGCCATGGTGGGAAGCGTCGTGTGGTTCACCGGTTTGGGTTACGGAGCCCGTCTGCTCAGCCGGTGGCTGTCGCGACCGTCGGCATGGCGCTGGCTCGATGGCGGCATCGCCGTTGTCATGGTGGTGCTCGCGATTCAGTTGCTGCGCGGCGCTTGAGCAGAGGCGGCGAGCGGCTGCGCGAGGAGCGCCCGGCGCTGATCTCCGATACGAGTGAGGATGACCGTGGCCGACTCCTCCCCCCGCAGCTTCAGTTGGGGGCGAAGCGCCTCGGGAGTGATGTCCACCCCGCGCTTCTTGATGTCAACGACCCCGATGCCGCGCTCACGCAGGGCGCCGGCGATGACCTTCGTCTTGAGCGGGAGGTTCGCGAGCACACGGAAACCGCGGACGAAGGGAGAGGCGAGGTCGGCGTCGGCCGTGAGATAGGCGATCGACGGTGAGATGAGCCGGGCGCCAAGCTCATCGGCAAGAGGGCCGACGAGGCCGGCACGGATGACGGCGCCGTCCGGTTCGTAGAGGTAGTCGCCCAGGGTGCCCACGTCGCCGGGGACAGGGTCCGCGTCAAACACATAGGCTCTCCCGCGTGCGATGACGAGCGCGCTGTGCCCCGCGCGCCGGGCGAGGCGGCCCGACCACAGCCCGAGCTCGACGACATCGCCGTCAACACTCACCCATTGCGCTTCGACGCCCGCAGGCACCGCCTCATGGGGCAGCGCCGGGCCAACCTTGAGGCCCACCTCTGGCCAGCGAGAACGCAAGGCAAAGACGTCATCGAGTGGAGGCGAGTAATCGGCGATGTGGTGGCGTCGCCCCCGCGCGTCTCGCCGGGCGGGATCCGCGAAGATCGCGTCGACATCGACGTCGCCGGCAGCAAGCGTTGCCATCGCATCGGCGTGCACCACCCGCGCGTGGTCCCAATGGCGGAGATTGAAATCGGCGATGTGAGCTGTCGCTTCGTCGAGCTCAAAGGCGATCACGCCGATCCCGAGCGTGGCCGCCGCCATCGCGTCGGCCCCAATGCCACACGTGAGATCGGCGATTCGCGCGATGCCTGCGTCCCGATAACGCTGGGCATGAAGCGCCGCGACGGTGAGGCGGGTTGCCTGCTCGAGTCCCTCCTGCGTGAAGAGCATGCCGCGTGCGAAGTCGCCGAACTTCGGCTCCGCTGCCGCGCGCAGGCGAGCCTGCGTCAACACGATCGACACGAGTTCAGGAGCGACGCCCTGTGCACGAAGGTGCTCAGCGCGTGACAGCGACTCGGATGCGGCATATGGGGGGAGCGCATCGAGGAGCGCCAACGCCGTGGGGCTCGTGGCGAGGCGAGCGGTGTCGGCGTCCATGGCTCGATCCTGGCACGTCCCGCGTTTCTCAGTGCGCGAATCTTGGTCGTCTGCAGTTAGCACTCATTGGCTGCGAGTGCTAAATTGCTAATGCTCCATGAGGAGTGCGGACGCAGCCCGACCCCCGCGACGGCGGGCCTGAGCCGCTCACAAAACGTAACGTTCAAGGAAGGTGAGGTCCGCAGTGTCGGTCTCTATCAAGCCTCTCGAGGACAAGGTTGTGGTGAAGCCGGCGGCTGCCGAGCAGACCACGGCCTCCGGCCTCGTGATCCCTGACACCGCCAAGGAAAAGCCCCAGGAGGGCGAGATTGTCGCGGTAGGCCCTGGTCGTGTTGACGACAATGGCAACCGCGTCCCGCTCGACGTCAAGGTGGGCGACCGTGTCATGTACAGCAAGTACGGCGGCACCGAGGTCAAGTACGCGGGCGAGGAGTACCTCATCCTGTCGGTGCGTGACCTGCTTGCGGTCGTCGAATAAGACGACGCCGCTCAGTCTTCGCTGAAGCGACAGAAGGCCCCAGAGACTACGCAGTCTCTGGGGCCTTCGTGTACTCCGCGCCACGTCCGTCGGTTGCAGGGGGTTGTCGACGGGGGCTGCGGTGGTAGCCCTAGCAGGTGGTCAACTAGCCTGCTTCAGGCGCCCAGCGAGGATTGCGTGCCGCTCGTCCTCGCTGAGACCTCCCCACACGCCGAAGGGTTCGCGTGCGGCGAGAGACCGTTCCCGGCAAAGCTCAAGCACGGGGCAACGCGCGCAATATTGCTTCGCGGCCTCCGCACGGCGGCGACGCGCAGCTCCGCGCTCACCTTCCGGGTGAAAAAACAGGTTGGGGTCGGCCTCGCGGCACGCCCCCTCGTATTGCCACTCCCACTGCGCCTGGGTAGGAGCGGGCAGCTGGGCAACGGTGTCCATGAATCTCCTCGCGTGTTCGGCGTCCGAACCGGCCGATGTGGCCGGGTCTTCCCCCCGTAGCCCTCACTAGCGGGATCAGCTTGCGCGCAGTCGGGTGGGTGGGACGGTCGCGTCACCCGAGAACACGCTCGCTAAATACGTTTCTACCCTTGAAATTCCGGGTTGGGAACCCCCTATTTGTGGGGGCACCGCGCTGGGGGGCAGCACAAATGCGCTATCCGATATGTCTGAAACCTCCTGCGTGCGTCTGGGGATTCACCCCCGGCCTAGAATTGGACAATGGCCGCCAGCGAGCACGACCCCTTCGGGTTCACAGGACTGACCTACGACGACGTGTTGCTCTTGCCGGGTGAGAGCGACGTCATCCCCTCTGAGGTGTCGACGCGCACGCGTCTGACGCGAGAGATCGAGATCGACATCCCGCTCCTCAGTGCCGCGATGGACACCGTCACCGAGGCACGCATGGCAATCGCGCTCGCTCGACTCGGTGGCATCGGCGTGCTGCACCGCAACCTGTCGATCGAAGACCAGGCGCAGCAGGTGGTGACGGTCAAGCGGTCCGAGTCCGGCATGATCACCGACCCTGTCACGGTGGGTCCGGATGCGACGCTTCAGGAACTCGACGCACTGTGCGCTCGCTATCGCGTTTCCGGCCTTCCTGTGGTCGATGAGGCGGGCACGCTCGTGGGCATCATCACCAACCGTGACATGCGCTTTGTGCCGCCGAGCGAGTACGCGACCAAGCTCGTTCGTGAGCAGATGACGCCGATGCCGCTCATCACTGCTCCCGAAGGCGTGTCGAACGCCGAAGCCGCTGAACTGCTCGCGAAGCATCGTGTTGAGAAGCTGCCGCTCGTCGACAAGCAGGGCAAGCTCACTGGCCTCATCACGGTCAAGGACTTCGTGAAGACCGAGAAGTATCCCCGTGCCACGAAGGACGACGAAGGGCGCCTGCGTGTTGCGGCCGCGGTCGGCTTCTACGGCGATGCCTGGGAGCGGGCGACTGCTCTTGTCGAGGCGGACGTGGACGCGCTCGTGGTCGACACCGCTCACGGACACGCCCAGGCGATGATCTCGATGATCAAGCGCATCAAGTCCGACCCTGCGACCCGTCACGTCCAGGTGATCGGCGGCAACGTCGCAACTCGTGCTGGCGCTGCCGCCCTTGTCGAGGCAGGTGCTGACGCCGTCAAGGTGGGAGTCGGCCCGGGATCGATCTGCACGACTCGTGTCGTCGCCGGCGTGGGTGTCCCGCAGGTCACGGCTGTGTACGAGGCGTCCCTCGCCGCACGCGCCGCCGGGGTGCCGATCATCGCCGACGGTGGCCTCCAGTACTCAGGTGACATCGCCAAGGCACTCGTTGCGGGAGCGTCGTCCGTCATGCTCGGTTCGCTGTTCGCCGGCTGCGCAGAGACCCCCGGTGACCTCGTCTTGGTCAACGGCAAGCAGTTCAAGTCCTACCGCGGCATGGGCTCGATGGGCGCGATGGCTTCGCGCGGGCGCGTGTCCTACTCGAAGGACCGCTATTTCCAGGCCGATGCGCCGAGCGACGATGACATCATTCCGGAAGGCATCGAGGGACGCGTCCCGTACAAGGGTCCGTTGTCCTCAGTGGTGCGCCAGCTGGTCGGTGGCCTTGGTCAGTCGATGTTCTATGTGGGCGCGCGGACGATTCCCGAGCTGCAGTCGAAGGGTCGCTTTGTGCGCATCACGCCGGCAGGGCTCAAGGAGTCCCACCCGCACGACGTTCAGATCACGGTTGAAGCGCCTAACTACGCGACGCGCAACTAGCGCGTCGCGACCGCGCGGTTTGCTCGCGACATTCGTTTAGGACGATGCGGCCGAGTCCGCGGGCGCCGGTGCGCTCGCAACCGGCCACTGCTGGCTCGGCAAGTCATTGACAGTGCCCTTGGACTTGAGCCATGCGGAGAAGTGCGCTGCCCACATGCGGTGTGCCTCAGCCTGCTGGTCGTGAAGGGAGTCGAGGGTGACATCGCCGATCGCGGGATACGCGGCAGCAATCGCTGCGACGAGGTCGAGCGTGGCGAGCACGTCGGCATCGGCCGCGTGAAGATCATCGGCGACCACCGGCACGGCGTACGTGTTGCACATGTCGATGAGCTTGCGCGGTCCCTTGCGGTACCGATCGAGATGACGGTCCAAGACGAGGGGGTCCACGATGGGCCTGATTGCGCCACCGAGACGCTCGCGGAGAGTCCGCAGCCCGTGCCGCTCAAGCTCGCTCTCCAAGATCGTGATGTCGTACTGGACGTTGAAGCCCACCACCGGGATGCCGTGTGCCAGAGCGTCGGCCAGAGTCGTCGCGATCTCCTCGAGTGCGACGCCGGGGACGGCGCCCTCGGCCCGTGCTTGCTCTGTGGTGATGCCGTGAACGGCCGTGGCCCGCTCGGGGATCTCGACGCCTGGGTCGATGAGCCAGGTGCGCTGGGTTGTCTTCCCGCCCTCACGCACGATGATGGCCGCCGTGACGATTCGATCAGCCCGGGGGTTCACCCCCGTGGTCTCCGTGTCGAATCCCACCATCGGTCCTTGTAGCCAACTCATGGTGTCAGCCTGTCATGAGGCACTGACGAGGGGGCGGACTACGCGCCGAGCGATAGGCTGGAGCACGTGACGAATGAGATCGAGATCGGTCGCGGCAAGCGTGGCCGCCGCGCTTTTTCCTTTGATGATGTTGCGGTGGTGCCGTCGCGGCGTACTCGCGACCCCCAGAACGTCTCCCTCGCGTGGCAGATTGACGCCTTCCGCTTTGACATTCCGGTGATCGCGGCGCCGATGGACTCGGTGATGAGCCCGCAGACGGCGATTGAGCTGGGCACGCTCGGCGGCCTGGGGGTGCTCGACCTCGAGGGTCTGTGGACTCGCTATGAGGACCCGACGTCGCTGCTTGCGGAGATCGCATCGCTTCCCACGGAGGCGACGACGGCCCGCATGCAGGAGATCTACCGCGAGCCGATCAAGGCCGAGCTGATCGCAGCGCGCCTTGGCGAGATTCGTGAGGCCGGGGTGACGGTCGCCGGAGCGTTGAGCCCGCACCGCACCCAAGAGTTGTACGAGACGGTCCTCAAGGCCGGCGTCGATCTCTTTGTCATCCGTGGCACCACGGTGTCCGCCGAGCACGTCGCCTCCGCAGACGCGGAACCTCTCAACCTCAAGAAGTTCATCTACGACCTCGACGTTCCGGTCATCGTCGGCGGCGCGTCAACGTACCAGGCCGCGCTTCACCTCATGCGGACGGGCGCGGCAGGTGTGCTCGTGGGCTTTGGCGGTGGCGCCGCACAGACCACCCGGACGACGCTCGGCATCCACGCGCCGATGGCGACGGCTGTGGCGGATGTGGCGGCGGCGCGACGCGACTACCTCGACGAGTCGGGCGGGCGCTACGTCCACGTCATCGCAGACGGCGGTCTGGGCCGCTCGGGAGACATGGTGAAGGCGATCGCTTGCGGCGCCGACGCGATGATGGTGGGCGCCGCTCTCGCCCGTGCTCAGGAGGCGCCGGGTCAGGGCTACCACTGGGGTCCCGAAGCTCACCACCCCGAGCTCCCGCGCGGCGAGCGCGTGCGGGTGGGCACGGTTGGCCCTCTCGCGGAGATCCTCTTCGGCCCCGGCACGCAGGCGGACGGTTCGACGAACCTCATGGGTGCGCTGCGTCGTTCGATGGCGACCACGGGCTACTCGGACCTCAAGGAGTTCCAGCGCGTCGACGTCGTCGTCAGCCCATATCAGGCTGGCTGACCCCGTGTGTGCGGCTGCGCGCGTCAGTGTCACCCCGTAGCCTGAGCGCGTGACGGAGCGCGAGGAATTTTGTGTGGCGGATGCCGCGGCATGGCGGCGATGGCTTGATGCGGAAGAGTCGAGCTCGGATGGGGTCTGGCTCGTCCTTGCGAAGAAGGGCACCACGACGCCCACCTCTTTGACCTACGCCGAGGCGCTCGACGAGGCGCTGTGCTCCGGCTGGATCGATGGACAGAAGCGCGCGCGGGATGCGACGACCTTCATTCAGCGCTTCACGCCCCGGCGTTCTCGGTCAATATGGTCCGCACGCAATGTCGACCACATTGCGCGGCTCGAGGCGGAGCGGCGCATGCGGCCGCGTGGCCATGCCGAGGTGGCGGCCGCGAAAGCCGACGGCCGGTGGGAGCGGGCATATCAGGGTTCGGCCGACGCTGTGGTGCCGGACGACCTTGCGGCGGCGCTCGCCGCATCGCCCGAGTCAGCGGAGCGCTTCGAGGCGCTCACACGGGCACAGCGGTACTCGATTCTCCATCCGCTCATGGTTGCGGCAACGCCCGAGACCCGTGCCCGACGCTTGCAGAAAGCACTTGAAAAACTCTCAGCGAGCGGCGAGACCTCGCATTAGCGGGTTCCTTATTGTGGGTAAACGCCTTATCCTCTTATAAGGAGCGATTGTGTGCGAGGAGGCGTCATGTGGCCGGCTGTCTCGTACGAGTCCCATTCGTGGAGCCCGAGTGGTGATGGAACCTCACGACGCTCCCGCCAGCGGCATACCGGTCCCTACGAGGCGGCGGTCGTGCCACGGATCGCTGAGGAGTCGCTCGGGCTCCCCAGCGCGGTTGCTGGCGAAGTCGAAGAGGCCGCCACGGCCCTCGCTCGGGTTGACGCGACGCTCAGCGCATCTGGATTCCACGCACTGCCAGCGGTGCTGATGCGCACCGAGTCGACGTCGTCTTCGCAGATTGAACGCCTCACAGCGTCGGCGCGATCGCTCGCGATTGCTGAGTTGGGGGAGGCGACCGGCGACAACGCGCTGAGCGTGGTCGCACATGTGCGCGCGATGCAGACGGCTCTTGGCTGGTCTCGTGCCGTCGACACCGGCGCTCTCGTCGACATCCACGATGTCCTCATCAAGCCGGATCCGGTTCACGCGTCGGGGATCCGGAAAGAACAGGTCTGGATCGGCGGCGAAGGCACGGGACCTCACCGCGCCGACTTTGTGCCACCCCATCACGCGCGCATTCCGGACGCCATGGCGGACTTGGACACGTTCATCTCCCGCGTGGACATGCCGATCATTGCCCACGTGGCAATCGCGCATGCTCAGTTCGAGACGATCCACCCGTTCACCGACGGCAACGGTCGCACCGGTCGCACGTTGATTCACATGATGCTTCGCGACGCAGGGTTGACGAGGGGGTCGACGATTCCGATCTCTGCTGGCTTGCTCCATGAGACAGATGCGTACATCGCTGCGCTCATGGACTATCGACGTGGTGACGTCATCCCGATCGTTGAGCAGGTGGCGCGGGCGGCCATCTTCGCCTCCGCATTGACCGAGGATCTCAGCGATCGCGTGCAACTGCTGGAGAGCGAATGGCGGGGGCGGTTGCATGCACGCAGGGGTGCCGCCGTGTGGCGTCTCCTTGAGCTGCTGCCTGCGCGTCCTGCCGTGAACTATGAGCTCGTCATGACCGAGCTGGGGGTGACATCGCGCACGGCGTACGACGCGATTGCGGCGCTTGAAGACGCAGGGATTCTGACGTCCACCTCAGGGCACCGACGCAACCGAGTATGGGTGGCGCCCGAGGTGCTTGAGGCGCTGGACGAGTTCGCAGAACGCGCCCGGCGGAGATGACAACTCGGTGCGGCGCGTCCCTTCGTCGGTTGTCCGCACGCCAGACGAGCATTGGCGACGTGCAGTTCTACGCTGGTGATCGACAAGGAGGCGCAGCATGAACATTCGTCAGGCAGCGGTTGGGGCAGCGGCGATTGATGTCGGTGCGATTGTCGTCTTCGCGGCGATCGGCCGTGCGCGTCACGACGAGGGAGTGCTCGGGGAGTCCGGCCTTGGCCTTGCTTCCACCGTGTGGCCCTTTGTGGTCGG
>JGI12420J12819_1000277_pt1 | contig 33207 bp, 29 predicted proteins | sample Passage237A_FD_12819 | JGI IMG/M metagenome (IMG submission 12819) | reverse complement strand
ACCCATGGAACCTCGCAACAAAGAATGTACTGGTTTAAGAAGGGGTACGAAACAGGGGATCTGAGTCAGGGGGATACCTTCAGCACCAGCTACATGGTGGAATAGGAAACCTTATTTTATGCATACAGAACCTGGCGGGGATGTCTCAAGGCAACCCACGGAGCGCCTGTTTAACCTCGATTATCTTCGGGGAGCGGCGGCTTTTAGCATTATGATCTATCATTATTTTTCCTGGTCGTACGGGAAATATGATGCAAACACTGCCATGTCACGAATTGGAGTTTACGGTGTATCCTTATTCTACATTTTAAGCGGTCTTACTCTGTATCATGTCTATTTCAATAAATTAGATGCCTCCACTTCCGGGCTGACAGATTTTTTCAAAAAAAGGTTCTTTAGAATTTATCCGTTGATGTGGCTGGTGATTATCCTAAATCTGATGGTCACCATCCGAGTTCCGCAGGCTCAAAAATTATTGCTCAATCTTTCCGGGCTTTTCGGATTTGTAAGCTGGGACAGCTATTATGCTGTAGGGCTATGGTCTATCGGAAATGAACTGGTGTTTTATGTATTCTTTCCGGTATTCGTATTGCTTATGAAGTTTTCCCGTCCGGCAATGGTGATTTTAGGGATAATGGTTCTGGCTTTATATGTCTATTTTGCATTTTATAGGCTTAGCCCCGATTTAACACTTAGTGAGCAGTGGAGAGATTATGTTAATCCGCTGAATCAGGTTTTTTTGTTTATGTCGGGTTTTTTTATGGGGCATTTTTTCAAAAGTCAAAAGGTAAACCCGCTAATTGTATTGACAATATTACTTATCGGCCTTGCTGTTTTTGTTTTTTATCCCGCAACCGGAGATCGTATTTCCCTGGTTACAGGAATCCCCCGAATCATATTCACTGTAGTGTGTTTAATGATATGTTTTAGTTTTTTCAAATTAAAAATACCACTACCCCATTACCTGCATCATCCCCTTACTAAGCTGGGAGAATCCAGTTATTCGGTATATCTGCTGCATCCAATTATTTGGAAACTGTTTTATTATTTTTCAAGGGGAAGCCGGGAATATTTATCCATTGAAATACCCCAATGGATTCTAATCACCGTAGCTGGAATTACCTCACTTTACGTAAGCTATTTGGTATATATGAAATATGAAAAATATTTTCAGCGATTAGGCAGGAAAAACTTTAATTTGCCCTTAAAGTTTCGATGATAAATTTTTTATGTAAAGAATTAATGACCAAAATCATTTTTTAATTTCTTAAGCCCAAAATTATTTCAAGAGCGTTAAATTTGTTTACCTCCTTTATCCATTAGAATTCCCTAAAATTAACCTTTTTCATTTCTTGAATGGAACGCATTCAAAAATTCTGATTTATAATAATCAGAGTTTAGAATATCCATTAAACCATTAAACCATGGGAAAAAATTTTTTATTTTCAGGGCGGGCACCCTGGGCTCTAAGGTCTATTCTAATTATTTCCTCTCTTCTTGCCGGAACCGCTATCGGATATTATGGAAAAGCCCCGCTTAAAAAAGTAATCAGTTTTAATCCATTTGACGATACCATTGTTGAAAAATGGCCAACTCCTCCTTATGAATTAATAGAAATACCCTCTTCGGCAGATAATACTCTGCAAAAAGCCTTTGTATACCGCAGTACTTCAGACAAGCCAGAACCCTTAGTGGTGAGTTTACATTCATGGAGTGCCGGTTATGCACAGAAAGATTTTTTCCGGGAACAAGTTTTGGAAAAAAACTGGAATTATATCCACCCGGATTTTCGTGGGCCAAATAACCAACCACAAGCTTGCGCCAGTGATTTGGTTATAAGTGATATTGATGATGCCATTGATTATGCTTTAAAAAATTTTAATGTTGATAAAGAGAGAATATATGTGATTGGAGGAAGCGGTGGTGCATATGCAGGCGCAGCAAGTATCATGAAATCAAAACATACCATCAGGCAATATTCCATTTGGAACCCGATTACCGATATACATGCATGGTATTACCAGTCTAAAATCAGAAACCTGAAATATGAGGGAGACATAATGCTATGTACCGATTCAAAAAACGGGCAACTGGATGAAGAAGAAGCCAAAAAAAGATCTCCTTTATATTGGCAAACTCCGGTAGAAAAATTTTCTGCAACAAGCGTGAAAATTTATGCAGGAATATATGACGGCGTTTTAGGAGCGGTGCCATTTACCCATGCCATAAATTTTTACAACAAACTGGTTAGCGATTTAAATTGCCCAGACAGTTCTAAACTTGTTAGTGAACTGGAGAAAGCCATGCTAATGGAAAAAGGCCCCATGCTTCCGCAGGCGAAAATGCTGGGAGACAGGAAGGTCGTTTTACATAAATCTTATCAAAATGTTGAGTTGATATTGTTTGAAGGAAGACATGAACTTCTGGCCAATATAGTGCTTGAAACCTTAGATAACTAAAGAATTAGATTGCAAATACAAAAAAATGATTGCTCAATCCTAACTGTTACAATTAAGCGAAACAAACAGTAAAGATAAAATTAAAGCAGGATGATATTTAATAAAAAGGAGCTGTTGTGAAAACAGCTCCTTTTTAGATTTTTCTTTTCAGGGGTATTACCGCTTTTTCACAAAATTTCCTTCGATACCATAAACACTCATCTTCACCGCATGAATTCTTCCGCCTCCGGTAGTTTGAAAAAACAATCGGTAATCAGGAACCCCGCGCGGATTTTTGGTAATAAACTGGTCGAAATGATCGTGATAAATGGGGAAGTCGAAATCTTTAAATTGTAATCTGAGCTGATTGTCTTTCAACACTACCATTAAAGTACCCAGTAACGGATCGGTATACACACCAACATATTCTTCAGGATTATGATAAGGCGGCTGTTCCTTTTTGTTTAAGACAGGGGCCGGATTGGCGGATGAGGCAACAGATTGTTCATATTCCCTTCTGTATCGTCCCGACCAATCTGTGCATTCCAGTCCCAACAACTTGTCAATAACGGGGAAGGCTGCCGCAGTGCGGTAAGAATTGGCTTCACTGGTATTGAAAACAATAAAAATTGCCAGTTCTTTGGAAGGTATGATAGTAAGGTTAGAATAGAAATTATCAATAGAACCGGTGTGGGTAAGGATTTTAATTCCTTTATAACTCTGAATGATTCTACCCATGCCGTAAAGACCATTTGATAATTCTTCCCATCTACCGGTACGGTCGCTGATGATCTGAGGAACCGCGGTTTGTTTAATGGCGTTGGCAGGAATCACCTGTTTTCCATTGAACTTTCCTTCATTCAAAAGCGCTATCATCCATTTACTCATATCTTCTACCGAAGAATATATAGTACCTGCGGGACCCAGCGCTTCCGATTGTCCGCTTACCGGACGGGGAAGGATTCTGCCCTGCGCATCTTTTTCCATATAAGACAAAGAGTGGTTTTCGGGTGGGTTTTTAATGATTTCATTGGAGAACCCCGAACGCGACATACCCAGGGGTCCGAATATTTTTTCCCTGATAAGATTTTCCCACGACTTTCCTGCAACCGCCTCCATAACCGAACCGGCAACGCTGTACATCACATTGTTATATATGTAACCTTCACGCAGGGCATAACGGGGGGTTAATAAATGCAGCCTTGCAAGCAGGCTGTCTTTATTCCATGATCCATATAACCATAAAGCATCATAGCCGGGAATTCCGGTGCGATGGCTCAGCATGTCGCGCACACTCACTTTGGCATTAAGTTCCTCGGTTGCAAAGTTCAGGTGCGGCATATAGGTTTTAACGGGTTTGTCCAGATCCAGAAGATTTTCTTCCTGTAATATTCCCCCCAGTACAGAGGTAAACAGTTTGGTATTGGAAGCAATGGGGAAAGTGGTAGCGGTATTTACCGGCAGCTTTCTTTCCAGATCGCGGTATCCGAACCCTTTTCCGTAAATCAGTTTGTCTTTATGCACAATACCGATTGCCAGGCCGGGAATGTTCCATTGTTTAAGCACCGAATCGATATGCTTATCGATGGCAGGAAAAGCTTTTGAATAATTCTGTGCATTGAGGACAATTGAAAACAGAATCAACGAGAATAAGCAGAGAGTTTTACGCATGTGATTAAAAATTAAAGGATTAACCAAATATACATAAATACGTGTGGTGGTATGATATTTTCAATTATGATATAAAATCAACACCATGAATATGAAAAGAATTCTGCTGGCAGGCCTTGCAGCCTTTGCCTGGTATAAATACAGTAAAATGAGTCCCGGTGAAAAAAAAGAACTGAAAAAGAAAATAACCGGAGAGGGTAAAAAATTATGGGAGGCCGTAAATCCTAAACATACTTCAACCCCTCCATCTACCGGAACAGGACAAGCTTAATTTACCGGATATGGCAAAAACGATATTGAAACTGGAAAGCCCATGGGCTGAAGTAAAGGAAAAAATCAAGGAAAATAATCTGAACATCACCGATGATGATCTTGATTACCGTGAGGGAGAAGAAGACCGGCTTTTAGACCGGTTAGCCGGGATTATGCAAAAATCTAAGGAAGAAGTAAAAATTTACATAGAAAGCCTTTCTGCCAATAAGGATATGGCAGGATAAATCTTAAACTCATCTATTCGTTATGAAATTCAGAAAATTAATGTTTGCTGCAACCGCAGCATTATTTTTTATAGCCTGTGGCGAACGCTCCGACACACAAATTCAGTTGGATCTCTCCAGAGCCATGGCTGCTACCGAAGGAGCAAAAGTTACATCAGAAGTAAATAAAGGTAATGTGGTATTGAATGGTGAATGTAAAGACCGTGCCTGTGTGGAAGAGGCTGAAAAACTTGCATATGAAATTAAAGGCGTTAAATCCGTTACCAACAACATCAAAATTGTGGGAGGTGCTGATGGAGATTCTTTGTATGCAGGAGATGAACTGCTTACCAGGGCTATTCAGGAAATCACCGCCGGTTATGACAGTGTTTCGGCGGAAGTAGATTCCGGGGTTGTAGTGCTCAAAGGTGCAATTGAAAGAAACAAACTGCAGGAGCTGATGCAACGCCTGCACCAACTTAAACCCAAAAGAATCGACAACCAGCTTGTAATAAAATAAAATAATACAGGAAAAATGAGTAAATTAAACGATAAATACAGCAACCTTATTCAGCAATTACAATCGCTGGGGGTTGCAGGCCTTTCAGTGAGAGAACAAGATAATGTTTTGTATATAGATGGTATTCTGGCATCTGAAAGTGATAAAGAAAAAGCCTGGGAAACTTATCAGCTAATCGATCCCGATTTTCGCGCGGGCGATTTGGTATTAAATCTGGCAGTAAGTGCAAACTCTGCCGAAGAGGAATATGAGGTAAAGAAAGGAGACAATTTATCCAGTATAGGTAAAAAGTACGGTGTAAGCTGGAAAGATATTTTTGAAGTAAACAAAGATATTATTTCGAACCCCGATTTGATTCAACCCGGCTGGAAACTGAGAATACCTAAAAAATAAACTTAAACATGCAAAACTTACTGCAGGAATTTTCCGAATCAGAAAGAACGGCTTATTTAGGCGCCATCGCCTCCATTGCTACAGCAGATCATTCAAGCACTGAAGAAGAAATTGAATTTCTGAAAGCAATGATTCAAACATCAGGAGTTTCCCCAGAAGCTGAAGCAGAAATTCTTGCTGCGGCCAAAGAAGAAAATCCTTCGCGTTTGAAGGATTGGATTGAGCAGTTAAAACACAGTGAACTGAAATATTCGCTTGTGGCCGATTTAATTGCATTTGCAGCTTCAGACAACGACTATTCAGAAGAAGAAAAGCAATCCATTAAGAAAATTGCCGCAGCATTAAACATTAGCAATGAGCAATACGGATTATTAAACCAATTTGTTGCTGAAGCAGAAAATCTTCCCACTACCGCGCTGGCCCAACCCGATCGGGCTTTGGGATTTTTTGAAAACTCAGGGCTAGGAAATCAACTAAGCAATGCCGGAATCAATATGGGCTCATTGTCCAAAGGCTTGTTGGGAGTTATTGCCCCGTTATTGCTCACCAAATTATTATCCGGCTCTAAAAAGTCTTCCGGAGGAGGTTTGGGAGACCTGATTTCCGGACTGGGAGGAAAAAAATCTTCAGGAGGACTTGGGGATTTAATCTCCGGCCTTGGTAGTTCAGGTGCCGGAGGCGGAATGGGAGATTTGCTTGGAGGATTGTTGGGATCATCTTCCGGAGGAAGCATTGGCGATTTGTTAGGAGGTAAAGGGGGGAAGAAAGGAGGAGGATTGGGAGATCTGATATCCGGACTTGGAGGAAATAAGGGATTTGGAAGTAGCGGAAAGCTGCTGGAAAGCTTGTTTAAATAATACATGATATAATAAATTCAGGTTAATTACTTTAACCGTTGTATGAATGTCCGTTCTAAAAGCATAACCGTTTTGGAATGGGCATTTTTCTTTTTGCGGCCATTCTTCCATCAAAGTTTACACATTTAAATTACCCCATTAATGGAATTGACTTTAGCCTTCCGGTAATAGTATATTCGTCTTTCCCCACTCTATCCGGCCAATTGTTTTTCACCATTAAAACCTTCTCTTATGGCTAACGATTTCCGAGACAGCATTTACCGATCTCCTTTTGAAATGGAGTTAAGGTATTTAGATCGCCTCTACTGGGTTTCAATACTACCCTTTAATATGGAAGCTCAGTTAAAAACCAACTGGTGTTGGGCTGCAACCGCTAAAAGCGTTTCGCGTTTTTATTCAAGGTTAACCCCATGGACGCAATGTAAAATAGCCTCGCAGGAGTTAGACAAAAGTTGTTGTGACACTCCTACCCCTTCTGATTGCAATGTTCCATGGTATTTGGATAAAGCATTGTCCAGGACGCAAAACTTTGTGAGTTATAAATCCGGAACGGCAACTTTTAATGAAATAAAAGAGCAGCTTAATCAAGGATTGGTTATTGGAACAAGAATCGGATGGAATGGTGGCGGAGGACACTTTATGGTCATTTATGGTGTATCAAAGATTTTAACGAACACCTACCTGTATATTGATGATCCCATATACGGCAAATCAGTATTAACCTACAATCAATTTGCTACCAATTATCAGGGAGCCGGAACATGGACCCACACCTATTTTACTAAGAAAAAAACCTATATCATGTGGTTAAAAGATCTGGTATTTCATCCTAGCCTTCTGAAGGTAATTCCTGAAGTTCGACCCCTTGCAAGGATTCCCGATTTGCAGCGCGAAATTACCAGAGAAAATTTGGGCGAACCGGAATTTTTCTCTGCTCATCATGTATATGTTTTAAATCTGGATAAAATATCAGAACGAATGGATTTACCCAAAGAAGCATCCAGCATGCGGGTAATGGAATTTGAAGAAAATAAGCCAATTGCCATGTATGAAGTGGGCATAAATGAATCAAATCCGCAATTCCTGAATTTGAACATGAACAAGGAATACTTTCAAAAATTTGATTATGCATTAAACCATTTGGTTAACGCCATACCTGAGAAGGAAGAGGGAGAGTTGAGAACGATACGTATTCCTGCCCTCAACCTGGAAGTGGCATGGATACATTTTGAAAATGAAGAATCGGACAGGTTTATGCCATTAAGATTAATGGAAGAAAACGGGCAAAAAGTTTTCAATAAAAAATCCATCCTAGAATATATTAATGCTCAGAAAAGACAACTGGGTAAGATGGATGAACTGATGGGAGCATAGAAAAAAAATCGGGGCAATAAGCCCCGATTTTTCAATTAAGAATTTAAAACAGGAATTAGGAATGAAGAATATTATTTCTATTCAAATCTTACTCCTAATGAATTATACAAGTGCTTCATACAATACTTCTACAGGATGTTTTGCCAACTTCCCTGTTCCATCTTTTATCTGATGCCTGCAGCTTGTACCGGGTGCGGCAATGATAACGTCTTCCGGCTGACGGTTAACGGTGGGGAAGAGTACCAGGTTGCCGATTTTCATCGAGATGTCGTAATGTTCTTTTTCATATCCAAATGAACCAGCCATTCCACAACAACCCGAAGGAATGGTTTCCACGGTATAGTTTTCAGGAAGAGAAAGCAACTTTACAGAATGCTGTACGTTGGATAAAGCCTTTTGATGGCAGTGTCCGTGAAGCACCACTTTCCGTTTTTCCTTTGTAAACTTATCGGAAGTGATATTGCCTGCAGCAATTTCTCTCGCAATGAAATCATCTATAAAATATACATTGCCACTTAATGCTTTTGCTGCTATCTCATCATCTGCAAGATCAGGATATTCATCCACAAAAGTAAGAATGGCCGATGGCTCTATACCTATCAGTGGCTTGTCTTTGGTTACCAGTTTGCTGAAATGGCTTACGTTTTTATTTGCCAGTTCTTTTGCTTTCTTAACGAAACCCTTAGACAACCACGACCTTCCACTTTCGGCGTGTTGCGTATAAATAACTTTATACCCCAGGCGGTTTAAAAGCAAAACCGCCTTAATACCTATTTCGGTATCATTATAATTGGTGAATTCATCGCAGAATAAATATACCTCACGTTTGCCTTCAACCGAAGACTGATTATGTTTTTTCAACCAGCTGCTTAAAGTGGTTTTATATAATTCCGGCAGAGATCTTTCAATGGCAAATCCTGAAAAGTTTTTTATCAGTCCCGATGTGAATTTATTTTTCACAAAGAAATTATACATGGAAGGAGCAATAGCACCGAGGGAGGATAATCTGGAAAAGTTTCCAATCATCTTTGCTCTTCTGCTTGCACCGTTTGCATCATAATAATGCTGAAGGAATTCGGCTTTTAACCTGGCCATGTCTACGTTTGAGGGACATTCCGATTTACACCCTTTACAGCTTAGGCAAAGGTCCATCACCTCCATAATTTCTTCATGGTCGAAGCGGTTGGTTTTTTCACTTCTGGTAAGAAATTCCCTCAAAATATTTGCCCTGGATCTTGTTGTGTCTTTTTCACTACGGGTTGCCATATACGAAGGGCACATGGTGCCTCCGGATAAATGTGTTTTGCGGCAGTCTCCCGATCCGTTACATTGTTCGGCATGGTTAAGGATGTTTCCCTGAGAAAAGCGGAAGTAAGTTTTTATATCGGGATCTACCTGTCCGGGGTAATACCGGAGGGAGGTATTCATCCTTGGGGTGTCTACTATTTTGTTGGGGTTAAAAATATTATTGGGGTCCCAGGCCTGTTTAATCTGACGGAGGAGTTCATAATTTTTTTTCCCAATCATCATTTCAATAAATTCTCCCCTCAACCTTCCGTCGCCATGTTCACCACTTAATGAACCTTTATATTTTTTCACCAACCTTGCAATCTCTTCGGCAATTGTTCTGAACATTTCGTTGCCTTCCGTGGTCTTCAGGTCAAGTATGGGCCTGAGGTGTATTTCTCCGGAACCGGCATGGGCATAGTGAACAGAATATAAATTGTATTTCTTCAGAATTTCATTGAACTCCNTGATGTACTGAGGCAAATCCTGCACATCAACTGCTGTGTCCTCAATTACAGGCACTGGCTTTTTCCTTCCGGGCATGTTTCCGAGAAGACCCAGTCCTGCCTTTCTTAATGTCCAGATTTTTTGAGTGTCTTCTCCGTATAAAACAGGATAATGATATCCGAGCCCTTCCGCCTGCATTTCTGCAATTACTTTTTCGGTAATGGCATCCAGCTCTTCTTTTGTTGGAGCAGAATATTCAATTACCAGTATTGCTCCGGGATCTCCTTTAACAAAGAACCGGTTTTTTGCCTGCTCAATATTGTCTTTAGTGCATTCCAGAATATAGTGGTCTATCAGTTCGCTTGCCCTTGGATGATATTTTAATCCAATCAGGTTTGCCCGCAATGATTCGTCAATTGAATTGAAATGTACACATAAGAGACAGGTTTCTCCCTTATGAACAGGCACCACATTTAATTTGATTTCCGTAAGGAAGGCCAGGGTTCCTTCCGAACCCGCAATCAGTTTACAGAAATTGAAATCGGGCATTCCCGCAGTAAAGGGTGCTGTGTCAAGCAAAATATCTATAGCATAACCGGTATTTCTCCTTTCAACGGTTTTTTTCGGAAACTCCCTTCTTATTTCTTCCTGGTTTTCATAGTTACTCAGAAGGCTCCGGATATTTCTGTAGATATTTCCTTCCAGGCTGTCGAGTTCGCATTTTGCATGGAATTCATCTAGCGACAGGGATTTGAATACAACCTCTTCCCCGTTACTTAATAAGGCTTTAACTTCCAGCAGGTGTTCCCTGGTACTTTTATATACAAGAGAATTTGAACCACAAGAGTTGTTGCCCACCATTCCTCCAATCATTGCTCTGTTGGCTGTGGAGGTTTCGGGGCCAAAATACAAACCGTAAGGCTTTAGGAACATATTCAGCTCGTCTCTGATGACACCCGGCTGTACCCTTACCCATTTTTCCCGGGGGTTTACCTCCAGGATTTGGTTCATATATTTAGAACAATCCACTACAATGCCGCTTCCTACTACCTGGCCGGCCAAAGAGGTACCTGCCGTACGCGGTATAAGGGAGGTTTTTTCCCTGTTGGCAAAGGCGATCAGCTTCTTAACATCTTCGACATTTTTAGGAATGGCCACGGCCTGAGGGATTTCTCTGTATGCAGAAGCATCGGTGGCATACAGGATGCGCATGGTTTTATCGTAATAAAACTCCCCCTCAAAATCCATGGCAAACTGGCGAAATTTTTCCTTCATTGACGCAAAATAATTGATTTACAATACTCCCTTAGGTAATATTTACAGGAAAATACGATTTCCAACCCGCAGTTTTCTTTCGTTTGGAAATCAAATATCCGGCAAATATCCGCTGCGAAATTCATAGTTAAAAAAAGCGGGAAAAAACTTTTTATAACGTCTTATATGATAGTTAAATGAAATATTCCTTATATTTTTGCAACATTGTTTCAAATTTTTATGCGGGGAGGAAAATATAACAGGTCTCTGATTGCGGGTTTCATGCTTCTCATTTTCATAGTGGGAATGACGCCCCGTATGTTCCTGCATGATATTTTTTCCAATCACAGGCATACTTACGAAACCAGGTCTGAGCATCCGGGCATCCTTCCAAAGGGATTTCAGTGCGATGTGAAAAGCCTGGTTGCCAAAGCTCCCTTTATTGAACAGGAGGTTTTTGGCATAGAACCTTTAGAAGTCAGCCATTATCCTTCTTTTACCGAAGCTTTAATTCATTTTTACCATACCGGAGTTTTTAGTGATTATTCTTTGCGCGGCCCTCCTGCTTTCTTTTCATAGAATGCTATTATTCTAAATCACTAAAAATTAATCACCTTGAAATATATCACAGGAATTATATTTCTGTCCTTACTTTTTTTTAGGGCAGAAGCGCAGAATTGTAATATTACCATAACCGGCCACGTGGAAAATGCAGAAACGCATGAATTATTGGCCGGGGCAACCATAAGGGTTCTGGAATTAAACAGTCTGTATACCACAGACGAAAAGGGCGATTTTATCATAACCGGATTATGCGAAGGGGTATATAATATTGAAATCAGCCACATAGGATGTGAAACCCTGAAAGAAAGAATTGTGGTTAATCGTTCACGCCATTTCGATTTTCACCTTCACCACAATAAGGAAGCACTGGAAGAAGTAGTGGTTTCGGGAATTAAAACCGAAAACATATCAGGATATAATGAAAAACTATCCGGAAGGAATCTTGAACAATACAGGGGTTTGTCTGTTTCGGAAGCATTGGCAGCAATTAATGGGGTTACACTTTTACAAACCGGTTCTACCATTTCAAAACCTGTTATCCATGGATTACACGGAAGCCGGGTATTAACCATTAATAACGGTGTTAGGCAGGAAGCCCAACAATGGGGAAATGAACATGCCCCGGAAATTGATCCTTTTATTGCAGAAAACCTTTCTGTAGTGAAAGGAGTGGAAGGGTTGAGATATGGTTCGGATGCAATTGCTGGAGTGGTATTGGTAGAACCCAAAATCCTGAAATTTTCGGAAAAGCCTGTTGGAGAATTCACAGCCGGCTACTTTACCAATAATGGCCAATATGTGGCTGCGGGAAATATTGAAAGCAGAATTAAGAAATTTCCTGAGCTGGCATTCAGGCTTCAGGGAAGTTTGAAAAAAGCTGCCAACATACAAACTCCAGATTACAGGTTGAACAATACCGGACAAGACGAGCGCAACTTTTCTGTTCTGACAGGATGGAAAAAGTCGTCCTATTCCCTGGAAGCGTATTACAGCAGGTTTCAGAATACAACCGGAATTTTCACAGGATCGCATATTGGCAACCTGACCGACCTTTTGGCGGCTATAGAAGCCCCAAAGCCCGATGAAGTTTATCTGGGAGAAAACACCTATATCATCGGAAGGCCAAGGCAGGAGGCCATACACCATTTGTTGAAACTGAGGGGTAATTATTATAAAGGAGAAAATAAGTTTCAACTCACCCTTGCCATGCAGGACAATACCCGTAAAGAATTTGATATTACACGCAGTATTGAAGATAAAAGTCCTCAACAGGAATTACAGTTATTGAGTTTTTCAGAAGACCTGAGTTGGGAGCATCCTTCTTTCGGAGGAATGAAGGGCAGCGCCGGGATATCCTTTAGTCAAAAGCAGCAATGGGCTTACGGAAGATATTTTATTCCCAACTATCAAGCTTTCTCGGCAGGAGGCTATATTATAGAAGGCTGGAAATCGGGAAATTTCTATTTACAGGGAGGCGTAAGAGCCGATTACAAAACCCTTTCTACCAGCAGGCTGAGGTATAATAATTCAGAAATCAACCATGATTTCAATTTCACCACCGTAGCAGGTTCTGCCAATGCACAATATCAGTTCAACCAAAATTTAAAAGCCAATATCATGTTGGTATTGTCCGGAAGGGCTCCTGATGTGAATGAATTGTTGAGCGATGGTATACACCATGGAACTGCCAGTTATGAAAAAGGCGATATTCACCTGAAAGTAGAGAAATCCTTCCAGGCCGGTGTGGGTGTGGATTACCAAAGTGATAACGGAGTACTGGGAATATCTTTTTTCGGGTATAACAACTCTATTAGGGATTTTATTTACAGGAAACCTGTGCCCGGACAACCTGTACTTACCGTTGCAGGCGCATACCCACTCATTGTATATGCACAAACCAATGCCGGGCTAACGGGTATGGATTTCGCTCTAAAGCTTAAGCCTGAAGGTGTTTTCAATTTTGAATCGAAAGCTTCCATATTAAGGGCAAAGGATACAAAAGCCAAGGATTGGTTGATATTAATGCCGTCTGACCGGTTTACACAAAATCTGGTTTTCAATCTTAAAAATTCCAACAGGTTTGTAAACAATTATATCAGCCTTGAATTTGCTTCTGTACTGAAACAAACCAGAATACCCCAAAAGCTATCAGGAGAAGTGGATTATAAACTTCCTCCTGATGCCTATCATCTTACTAACCTTCATGCATCTACGAGTTTTAAAGTTTCGCACATTCCGGTAGTACTTTCAGCCGGTGTGAATAACCTGTTCAATGTTTCATACAGAGAATACCTCAATAGTTTCAGGTACTTCACCGATGACATGGGAAGAAATTTTGTAATAAGATTTAAAATCATTTTTGATAAAAACATTTCAACAGATCATTAAAATAACAACCATGAACAATAAAACCATTCTTGCAGCATTATTTGGATTCATCATATTATTATCTGCGGCCTGTAAAAAAGAAAAAGAACATGAAGAGCATGAAAATGAACTTATCACCACTGTGGAGTTAAGTTTTGTCAAAACAGGAACATCGGAAACCTCTGTGTTTACCTGGGCAGACGTGGATGGTCCGGGGGGCCAAAATCCGGTTATTGATGATATTGTTCTGGAAGCCAATGCAGAATACAGTTTTACCGTAAGATTTTTGGATCAAAGTAAAAACCCTGAAGAAGATATTACTGAAGAAATAGAGGAAGAAGGAGAGCATCACAGGGTGTATTATATTCCTCATAACATAAGTTTGACTTTTTCCGAACTTAACAAGGATGATGACGGAATCACACTTGGATTATATGGAAAAGTTTTAACAGGGTCAACCGGAAGCGGAAGACTTCAACTGATATTGCGGCACTATCCTAATGGGGGAAAACAGGAATCTGATTCCCCATCTGCCCCTGCTGCAGGAACAGATGCAGATGTCCAGTTTAATGTAATTCTTGATTAATCATCAGAATAGGCAAAACTTTCCCCAGTTGTTGAACATAACTTATTCATTTCTAATAAATGCTGTTGTAAAAAGGTGGTTTAGGGTGCAGATTGAGGCAAAGGCATAGGGTTTGTAATAGAATAGATGTAAATGTTATTGTAGGGACAAATCCTGCGAACAACCATTCAATCAAATAAAAGCTATTTAAGATGAAAAGATTAAGTTATGTAATTATGGCTGCAGCTGGCCTTATGCTGTTTTCATGCGGAGAAACGAGAACCGATGATCAAAGAATTGAAGCCGACAGAGATGTCAGTGATGCAAAAGAAATCAATGATGAAAGACTGGATTCCACAACACTGACAGATAACAATGGTCTGTTTGGTAAAAGCGATGCTGACCTGGTAGTTGAAGGTGCAGCAAGTGGTATGGCTGAACTTGAAGCGGCTCGTCTTGCAAAAGATAAGGCTTCAAATCCTCAGGTGAAAGAATATGCTGCTCAGTTGGTTAAAGACCATGAAGCTGTAAACGCTGCATTAAAAACAGTTGCCGCTGCAAAAGGAATTACTCTTCCTAACACAGTGAAAGATGCTCAGCAAAAAGATCTTACAGATTTAAGAGAAAAGACCGGAAATGATTTTGATAAGGAATTTATGAAGATGATGGAAAACATGCACCAGGACGATGTAAACAGGCTGGAGAGGTTAGCCGAAAAAGCAGATGATGCGGAAATAAGAAATTTTGCAGCAAGTAATCTTCCCAAAATGAGAGACCATTTAGAAAAAGCCAAATCAATAAGAGAAAACCTGAAATAGAGTTTATTGATTTAGTTTTAATCCGTACACCATAGAGCGCCGACAATGTAATTGTTGGCGTTTTTTTTGGAAATACCTCTACGAAATTCCATGAACATTTATATTCCTGATTCTTAATTCTTATTTCATACACTAGAGCAGCTATGCGAATCTGCAACATCCGGGAAAATCAGAGAAAAAAACTTTTTAAGGGTTTGAACAATGGGGTGATTTTCCCCGTCTTGATAATGACACATCAGTGTAATTAAAATAAGCTAAGTATTTAAGTAGAAAATGGGGATGCCGGAATCAAATAGTAATTCGAAATCGAAATTCGTAAATTGCTTAGGGTTTTTGCTGCTCAATCATCGCATACTGCACCGCCCTTCCTAATACTTCTGCTCGTTGGGTTGTGCCAATATCATTTTCTTCCCATCTGCCTTCCGCATTTTTCTTAATGAAGGTAAGCGGCCCGTTAATAACCTTAACGATGTATTGCTCCTGATTTTCTTCGGGGCTGTAAGGTTTAATGAGTGCTGAAAGCCATTCGTCTTCCCACCTGAAAATGGTTTCATAAATCTGCCCCCCTTCATAGAATTCCTCTTCACTGAAATTATCCTTTTTCATAGCCTGCTTTTTAATGTTATATAAAAAAAGCCAGCCAGGGAGGGGTTGTTGAAATAATTCTACTGTAGGGAAAGAGGCATTGATTTACCGTAATTTACGAAGGATTATGCCGGACAGGTTCTATGGGGTTGTTTTTTGATGATTTTTTTTGTCCAAATTCGGAAGCATATAATTTAATCATCAGCAGGAAAAGCGCTATCAGGATGGGGCCGAAAATCAGCCCTATAAATCCGAAAAGACTCACACCGATAATTACTCCGAATATGGTTATCAGAGGATGAACATCTCCCAGTTTTTTCTGTAACCAGAAACGGAATACATTATCCACAGTTCCGATGACTCCAAAACCAAATATGAGCAGAATAATTCCCTTCGCTGTCTCGCCTCCGGTAATGGTGAGGATGCCCAGCGGAACATAAGCCAATGCAGCACCCACCACGGGTAACATTCCCGCTATACAAGTAATCACAAACCAAAACAAAGGTTCGGGTACCCCTATAATAATATAGCCGATTAATCCGACAATACCCTGCGAAATTGCAATCAAAGGAATTCCAATAGCATTGGACAGAACAAGTTTATTCATATCCCTGCGCAGCACTAAAATATTTTCATCTTTCAAAGGGATCCATTCGTTAAAGGCAGCCTCCATTTTTCTTGCTTCTGTAAGCATGAAATAGAGGATGAAATACATGATCACAACAGAAAGGATGGAATTAAAAGTAGCTCCCACAATTTGGGGAACTGTTCCGGCGCCCCATTCGGCCACCTTGTTGATATTTTCTGCAGTGAGAATTTTAAGCCCGTATTCCTTTTCAATATTTTCCACTGAGTTTTTCAATGATTGAAGAATATTGGAGGATTCGGAAAAAACGGAGGACAGCTTTCTGATGAGCAGGTTGATTAATGTAAAAACCGGAACCAGTATAACCAGAAAAGACAATACCATCAAAATAGTTGCACAAATCCATTTCTTCCATTTGTATTTGGCTTCCATTTCGAACATATACTTTCTCATTATTACATAAAGCGTATATGCTCCCAAAAAGGAAGGAAGGAAGAATTTTAATTCCATGAAAAGCACATACCCCAGAACGAGTATGAACAAAATAAGGAGGATCTGCCTGATGATATTATTGCTGATTGCATTCATAAGCAAAGTTCTGATATTGAAGTGGCTGTGATTTTCAATAATAAAAACCAAGCCAGTTGTAAAAACCGGTACTACAATTTACTTCAATATCAGAACTTATCCTTAACGGTTATCACCGTCGAACAGATTTTCTGCTATGCTTAAATCCTACTTTCTTCTTTACGTTTTACTGTTGCATATTCCAGGATTCTGGCTGCCAGCCTGCTTACGGGTAGTGTTTGAATCCAAACTCTTCCCGGTCCGCGAAGGGTGGCAAAGAAAAGCCCCTCCCCGCCGAAAACGGCATTTCGTATGCCTCCAACAAACTGAATGTTGTAATGGACGGTTTTGGTAAAGGCTACAATACAACCTGTATCTACTTTCAATAATTCGCCCGGAGCCAGCTCCCTTTCGGTTACATGGCCGCCGGCATGAACGAAACATAATCCGTCGCCTTCAAGTTTTTGCATGATAAAACCTTCTCCTCCAAACAATCCCGTGCCCAGTTTTCGCTGGAATTCAATTCCAACGGAAACTCCTTTTGCCGCACACAAAAAAGAATCTTTCTGGCAGATTACTTTATTACCCAGATGATAAAGGTCGAGAGGAATGATTTTTCCGGGGTAGGGAGATGCAAAGCATACCGTTTTCCTTTGATGATGAACGTTAGTGAAAGCGGTCATAAATAAACTTTCACCCGTTATAAGCCTTTTTCCGGCAGAAAGGAGTTTTCCGAATACCCCTTTATCTCTTCCCGAACCGTCGCCGAAAATGGTTTTCATTTCAATGCCGTCGTCCATCATCATAAAAGCTCCGGCTTCTGCAACGGCAGTTTCACGGGGGTCGAGTACTACCTCTACGTACTGCATCTCTTCCCCGTGAATCCTGTAATCTATTTCATGATTAGATCTCATCCTTTATTGCTTTTTTACTAGAACCAACTACCTATAAATGCTTCATTTACGTTTTTATTGCCTTCAAGCCTTCTGCGCCTTGCTGAAGTTTTGATACGATGCACTATCATGGTTACAAGCATTAATGGAATAAACAGGATGGTAAGAGGCGGAATACCCAGCATTGAAATCCATTTGCCTCCAAACATTCTTCTCATAGGCCTTCTTAACCTTTCGGCAATGATATACATTGAAGGAACAAGGATGAGTGTCATAAAGAAGGCGAATATCAATCCGAATATAATGGTCCATGCCAGCGGTTTCCAGAATCTTGCACTATCGCCCCCGATGAAAATCTGAGGATCCAGATCTGCGAACATGGTAACAAAGTTGATATTGAAACCTACCGCAAGCGGAATCAATCCAAAAATTGCTGCAAGCGCTGTCAGCAACACCGGAATTATCCTTGTTTTACCCGCTTTAATTACAGCCTCTCTTGTTTTTAATCCTCTTGCACGCAATTCATCGGCAAATTCAATTACCAGAATACCATTCTTTACCACAATACCCGCAAGACCTACAACTCCCAAACCTGTAAATGCTACCGAAACATCCATTCCTGTTATGGAGAATCCGAGGAATACTCCGATGATACTGAAGATGATTTCGGTAAGAATAATTACCGGCTTGCTCACAGAATTAAATTGCAATACAAGAATAAACAATATCAGCATCAACGCTACAATCAACGCAATAAACAGGAAGTTGGCGGTTTCTTGTTGTTGTTCTCCTTCCCCGGTTTGAGAAATGGTAACGCCATCCGGAGTTGGGAAGCGGTCGAGGTATCGCTTAATCTGCTGGTTCACTGCAGTAGCATTATAGCCTTCCTCTGTGAGCACATTGGAACGGAGGGTAATCACGCGTTTTTGGTTTTTACGCTTCACACTTCCCAAAGTGGTCGTGAAATCTACATCCACCACGGTGCTGATAGGAATGGCCTTTACCTGTCCGGTGGCCATATCGCGGTAGATGATTTTCATATTGAGCAGGTCGGAAAGGCTTTTACGCTGAAACTCATTATTCCTGAGTTGAATTTTATATTCATCTTCACCGTCTTTGATTTTAGACACTTCTCTTCCGAACAATGCCGTTCTGATTTGCATACCTATTTGCGCAGTGGAAATTCCTTCCTGCAAAGCCCTTTGGCGGTTAATTGACAACGTTACCTCGGGGTTATCAAGGTCCACATCCATTTTAAGTTCTTCCACCCCGGGAATATTAATGGAATCGAGATAGTTTCTCAACTTAACGGCTGTTGGTATCAGCAAATCGAAATTTTCACTGGCTATTTCAATATTAATAGGAGGTTCGGTTGGCGGACCATTGCTTTCCTTGTCCACCGAAACTTCTGCTCCGGGAATTCCTTTTACTGCCTCCCTGATTTTTTCCAGATAAGCGACGGTTGAAACACCGCCTCTTTCTTTGAATTCCACAAAGGAAACCTGAATACGGCCCAATTCAGACCTGGTACTCATATCTCCGGAGGTGGGGTCGGATGCCCCTACCGCCACGTTGGAAATAACACTCTCCACAACGGGGTTTTTCTTCCCGTCTTCCATGTCCAGCACTTTGTAAACCCTGTTCTCCAGCACCCGGGTAATGGAATCGGTATATTCCACGTCTGTTCCTACCGGAAGTTTCAGGTATACATATATAAAGTTAGGGTCCGTGTTGGGGAAGAAAACCACGCCCACTCTTCCCGATTGAACAGAACCCACGAAAATCAACAGGCTGAGGAAGAAGGTAATGATTACTCCTATAAGTAAATACACAGGATGCCATCCTTTAAGCGACCACCTCAAAAGAGATTCATAGTGATTCATCAACCATGGAAGCACCTTGTTTTGGAAACCGCGGATAAGATCTTCCAGCACAAACCTGTTTAATAAAACCAGGATGAGGATAAACAGGATAAGGTTTCCTGCAAAGGTGAATCCCATTACGTCGAGCAGAATACCCATACCCAGTGCCACCCAGAAAACAGGTTTGCGGAAGATGACAGTCTTCTTCTCCTTCTCTTCTTTCTCCGGATGGTTCATGAAGTCAACCGCAAATACCGGGTTCATGATAAAGGCCACCACCAGCGATGCCGTAAGGGTAAAAATCAGCATGGTGGGAAGGTAAATCATGAACTTACCTATAATTCCGGGCCAGAACAGCAGCGGGAAGAATGGAGCCAGTGTGGTTAATGTTCCCGTAAGTACCGGAATGAATACTTCTCCTGCTGCATACATGGCCGATTTTTCGGAACTGATGGCGCCTTTTCCCTCTATAAAAATCCTGTGCGTGTTTTCAATTACCACAATGGCATCATCCACAATGATTCCCAGTCCGAACAACAATGCAAACAGCACAATAAAGTTCAGGGTAACATTCGCACCCACTACCAGGTCTGCAACCGGAAGGAAAAGGAATGCCACGAACATGCTCAGGGGCACACTCAATGCCACGAAAAAGGCATTGGTTACACCCATGAAAAACATTAGAATAATCAGTACGAGGATAAACCCTATGATAATGGAGTTTACCAGTTCATTAAACGAATGTTCGGCATTCTTGCTCTGATCACCGGTAATAAGCACTTTAAGGTCGGAAGGAAATTCATGAGCCTGCATATCTTCCACCACGGCCCTTACCTTCTCTGCAGTTTCAATCAGGTTCTCACCCGCCCTTTTAATGACGTTGAGCGTGATAACATTATTCCCTTCCAGGCGTGCATAGCTTTCTCGTTCCTTTACCGTATCTTTTACAACGGCAATATCACGCAGGTAAATGGTAGCTCCTGCTGTGTTTTTAAGCAGAATCTCCTCAATGTCGTATTTGGTTTTAAACTGTCCCCTGATTTGCAGGCTTCTTTTCATATTGCCCACTTCCAGCAACCCTCCGCTGATATCCATATTCTCGCGGGCAACAGCATTGGCAATATCATCAAATGTGATATTAGATGCCTGCATCCGGTTTACATCCACATTAATCTGAAACTCCCTTTCAGGAGCACCCACCAGGTCCACTCGGTTGATTTCAGCCATTTCTTCCAGCCTATCCTGTAAATCATCGGCATATTCTTTCAGCTTTATCGCATCATAAGGACCGCTGATGTTCACATACATGATGGGCTGGTCGGAAAGGTTAATTTCAATAACCGTTGGCTCTTGTGTAAGGTCGTTGGGCAACTCCGTCCGGGCTTTGTCCACCGCATCCTTCACTTTCTGCAAGGCCACATCAATATCTACATCAGCATCAAACTCCACAATAATGGCGGAGAAGTCCTGCTGCGAAGTACTGGTGATTTTATTAATCTTCACCCCTGTGATTCCCTTCAGCTCTTTTTCAATAGGCTGCGTTACCAGGTTCTCAATATCGGTGGGGGAGTTACCCACATAAATGGTTTGAATAAATATGTTGGGAATTACCAGGTCGGGAAATTGTTCCTTCGGGGTGGTAATAAACTGCATGATCCCGCCAATGGTTACAAACAGAATCAACAGATAGATGGATGTTCTGTTTCGTATACTCCACGTAGTGGGACCGAAATTTTTTTCTTTCAATGTATTGATATGATTCTCCTGATTCATGTTGTTGATGGTTTGGCAATTACCTAAGCTTGTTCTGCTTCTGAAACACTGGTTGCTACCGGCTGTCCGTCAAATAATCCCTGATATCCTTCTGTAATCAACAGATCTCCTTCAGACAATCCGCTTTTAATTTCAATCATACTTCCTGAAAGCGCTCCTGTTTCAACAGGTTTCTTTTTCGCAACCTTATTACCGTTTTCATTTACCAGCACCATTACATATTTTCCTTTTTCATCTGTCTGAAGTGTGTTAACAGGAATTGAAATAGCATCTTCCCTGCTGTAGTCTAGAATTTTAACCAGGGCCAGCTGATTGGGTCTTAGGTCGCTTCCTGCCGGAATTTTGGCTTCTATATAAAAAGACCTTGTGGAAGGATCAATTGTTTTTCCTTTCACCGAAATGGTAGAAGAAATGTTTTTCTGAATATCAGGAATTACAATTTCAACCTTACCCCCTTCCCTAACCGAATTAATATAATTCTCAGGCACCTGGGTTACTATTTTCAGGTTGTTGGTGTTGACAATTCTGATTCCCTGAATGGAAGCAGTAGAGGGGCTGAAGAATTCACCTTGTTTAATGGTTACCAGGTCCGCTACTCCCGACATTTGCGCATAAACATTGGTCATTTCCAGCTGTTCTTTCAATATAGAAAGTTGTTTTTCCAGGGCTTCTACATTGTTTTTAGCCTGAAGCAATTCTATTTCGGTACCTATGCTTTTTTCCCAAAGGTTTTTCCTTCTTTCATATACATCTTTGGCAAGGTCAAGCTGAACTTCCAGTTGGGAAATCTGTTGCTTGGCTACTGCATCATCAAGTTTCAACAGCAGTTGTCCTTTTTTTACCTGGTCGCCCTGCTTAACGTAAACTGCAGTTACCTGCCCCCCCATTCCTCTTGGAGTTACCCACGCGATGTTTTCCGCATCTACTTTACCCTGCAATTCCAGATAGTGGCGGAAGGCTTGCTTTTGCACAGCGGTTATCCCCACCAGTTTGATTCTTCCTTTCGGAGTATTGCCATTGGCAGTATCCAATTGGGCAATTTCCTTTCTCAATTGTTCAATCTTTTTGCTGGTCTCGTCTAGTTTGGCAATTTCTATCTCCAATTCTGCTTTTTTCATCGCCAGTTGGTCCTTAGGCTGTCCGCAACCGATAGCAAGCAATGCTACCACACTGAACAGCAAATACATATTTTTCATATTCGTCAGTTTTCTGGTTTTTATTATTAAAGTTTACCCAGTGCTCTTATGTAATTCACTCTTGCAATCATTGCATCGTACAATGCCTGGAAATAATTCGATTGGGCTGTTTCATATTCCGTTTGAGCCTGAAGGATTTCAAAACTTGATCCCAGACCTTGTTCAAACTTCAGCTTGGTGGTATTGTAAACCTTTTCTGCAAGCTCCATGTTCCTTTCCTGCGCTTCAACGGCAGAAAGTGCATTTTTTAAAGAGTTGATGGCACTTACCTGTTGAAGGTCAATGGCCCTTTTCAAATCTGTAATGTTGTTTCTGGTTTTTTCCAGGTTGAGCCTGGCTTTTTCAATTCTTCTGTTTTGAGAAAATCCTGAAAACAACGGAACGCTGATATTTAATCCTACAACTGATGTTTTATACCAGTCTTCCTTTGAACTGAAAAAATTGAATTTTTGCCTTTGGGCATTTTCACTGAAGTTCCAGAAAGCTGCGATGGTTGGAATTTTCCCGAGCTTATACCGTTGAAGATCTAAGCTGTTCAACTCCTCCATGGTATTCAGTAAGCCTATCTCATTCCTGTCTTCATATCTGAAATTTTCGGCCATCTCAAGAATTCCTTCTTTCAGCATTTCCGAATTCAGGTCATCGGTTAATACAATGGAATCAGTCTGATGAAGCCCTGTGGCAAATTTCAAAGCCGCATAACCCAGTTGCACCAGATTGGTGATTTGGCTAAAGGATGTTTTAAGGTTATTCAGGGTAACCTGCGTCCTTTCAATATCCAGCTTCTCGGCAAAACCGTTTTTAAACATTTCGGTTTGGTCTGACAAAAGTTTTTCCAACCTTGAAACCGATTGTTCCAGAATCTTTTTCTGTTTTTCAGCAATTACAACTGAATAATAAGACCTGAGCACGTTTGCCTTTACACTGTCTTCCATTACTTTAATGTTATATTCGGTAAGTTGAATGGAAGCATCACGGGCTTTTAATCCCACAAATACATCAGGCTGAAATATTAACTGCTCTATAGAAAATCCTACTGAGGCCTGCCAGGGAACTCCGAATGCTGCAGGGAATAGCTGAGGTTCTCCCCCGGGTTTAACAATCGGGTTGCCGTTTTGGTCCTTCACTCCTTCGTTCACCAGCACATCATATACGGCGGGAGAAATAAAATCCGGGATAAAGGTTACCGGTATATTGAAATAATGCATCAGGGAAGCAGTGCCTTTTATTTGTGGCAAAGCCTGTCCGGTAATTTCCTTGTTGGTGGCTTCCTGAATTTTTTTGTCCAAACGAAGATTTTCCAGGGATAACAGCCTGTTAAAAGCCATTTCCGTGGCCTGTCCGGCACTTAGGGTATGTACTTCCTGAGCTGATGTTTGTTTTACTGAAAGTATGAATACCACAACCGCTGTTAACAGCTTACTTACGCTCCTTTTTTTCATGATCTAAAGTTTTTTTGTTGCTCGAGATAATCCGATATCATTTTATGCCCTTCCAAATTTGATATTCCAAACAGATAAGATTCAATAAATACTTTCTGCACTTCCACCAGGTTATATTTCCCTGCCGGAAACAATTGCTGGTCGAAAGCCAGTTCAATGCTTTCAATCCTAAATTTGGCCAGTATGTCTACGTTGAGGTTTTTCCGGTACACACCTTCCTCTATCCCTCTTTTCAAATTGGCAACAATCGAGTTGTAGAGAAATTCATTTTTATAATTCAGAAATACCTGATAGGCTTTGGGGTGGAATTTTTTCAAATCGTACAGCATTACCGGATTAATCCTGCTGAACAGGTCTAAAACGTAATGCATCAGATTCACTACTTCCAGAATAGCATTCGGGAACTGATTTTTTAATGAACTACATTCCGCTTCAATTTTGTCTATAAAATCACTGAATACCACCAGTACCAGTTCATCTTTATCACTGAAAAACTGGTAAATCGTTTTTTTAGAAACCCCCAACTGTGAGGCAATCTCATCCATGGTGATGGACTTCACTCCGTATTGTTGAAAGAGCTCCCTGGCTTTCAGCAAAATCCTTTCCTTCATTTCCATGCCGCAAAACTAACGAAACGAAAAATGTAGCGAACGTTTCCGGTCAAGTTTTTTGACCGTTCATCAAAAAATTGCTGTGATAATCCTTTGGTAAAACGTGAATTTTCCCGGGAGGAAACAGGAAGGGGAATTTAATTTTGATTAATAATGTTATGAAAATCATTGGTTTATTCTTTTCCTTAATGCTAATTGGCCATAATGCCTGTTCGTGGGGGTTTTTCGGACACAGGTTAATAAACGAGCATGCGGTTTATCTTCTTCCTCCCGGGATGATGGTATTATATAAACCGAATATTGGTTTTCTATCGGAACATGCGGTTGACCCCGACAAAAGGCGCTATATCGTTGCTGCAGAGGGGCCAAGGCATTATATCGATATCAACCATTACGGAACCTATCCCTATACCCATCTTCCCAGATATTGGCCGGAGGCGGTAGAGCAATTTGGGGAAGACAGCCTGCTTGCCCACGGAATTGTTCCCTGGTGGGTGTATATCATATATGGGAGGCTAACCCGGGCTTTCATGGAAAGAAATAAGGCAGACATCCTAAAGTATTCTGCGGAATTAGGCCATTACATTGCAGATGCTCATGTTCCCTTACATGCAACAGATAATTATAATGGCCAGAAAACGGGTCAGCATGGCATTCACGGGCTTTGGGAATCGCGCATTCCGGAACTGCTGGCGCATAAAGAGTGGGATTTTTTCATTGGAAAAGCAGAATATATAAAGGATCCTCAAAATTTTATCTGGAACCGGGTTCTGGAAAGCGCATTGGCTGCGGATACTGTGTTAAGAGCCGAGAGAGAGGTGAGTCTGAAATTTGCCCGCGACAGGAAGTATGCTTTTGAAGAGAGAAACGAAACCATTATCAGGCAATACTCCGCTGAGTTTGTCATGGCATATGACAAGGCCATGAACCATATGGTAGAAAGAAGAATGCGGCTGGCAATATATTCTGTAGCCTCCTTCTGGTATACTTCCTGGGTCAATGCCGGTCAGCCTGACCTTTCAACTCCGGCGGGCGCTTATCTTACATCGGAAGAACCGGAGGCGTTAAAAAAGATAAATCGGGATTGGAAGTCGCAAAAGCCCGAAGCGGAGGTGGTATTAGATTGTGATGACTGATAAATGACCTTCTGCTTTTGGAATATTTTCTTACTGTTTCCCCATTCCTTCACTTCAGCTATCTTTGCCGGGTTCGACAATTAAAATGAATTACTTGGACAAGAAGATTCACAATTTCAATGCTGGCCCCGGTATTTTGCCGAAAGAAGTATTCAGAAAAGCGGCAGAAGCGGTGGAAAATTTTAATAACACTGGATTGTCCATTCTGGAAATAGGTCACCGTACACCGTTATTTACCGAGGTGATGGAAACTGCCAGGGGCTTGGTAAGGAAACTGATGAAGCTTCCCGATACCCACGAAGTGCTTTTTCTTCACGGTGGGGCGTCCACGCAGTTTTTTCAGGTTCCCATGAACCTGCTAGACAGCAATGAATTTGCTTCCATTGCCGATACAGGAGTGTGGTCTTCCAAGGCCATTAAAGAAACCCGTTTATTCGGACACGTGGAAGTGGTTTGCTCAGGGAAAGATGTAAATTATTCTTCCATTCCAAAAAATTTCCGTGTAGCTTCCACCTCTAAATACTTGCATATTACTACCAACAATACCATATACGGTACGCAATGGCGGGATCTTACGCCATTTTATAAATTCGGTGTGCCGCTGGTAGCAGATATGAGTAGTGATATTCTGAGCCGTGAGATAGATTTTGAAAAGTTCGACCTGATATATGCAGGAGCGCAGAAAAACATAGGCGCCGCAGGGGTAAACCTGGTAGTGGTAAACAAAGAAATTCTGGGAAAAACTACNAGGGCAATACCTACCATGCTGGATTACAGAGAGCATATTAAAAACGCCTCTATGCTGAATACACCTCCTGTATTTGCTGTTTATGTATCTATGCTTACCCTTCAATGGCTCGACCAACTAGGAGGAGTGGCCGAAATTGAGAAAATCAACAGAAAAAAGGCAGAAATGCTGTACGGGGTAATTGACAAATGCCCGATGTATAAAGGCACTGCAGCGAAAGAAGACAGAAGCATGATGAATGCATGCTTTGTTATAGAAGACAAAGAACTTGAAAAAGAATTCCTGAGCCTAGCAGATAACGAAGGAATGGTTGGAATAAAAGGCCACCGCTCAGTAGGAGGTTTCAGGGTTTCCATGTATAACTCGCTGGGAATAGAAAGTGTTGAAGCTTTGTGCAGCCTGATGGAATATTTCGCGAACAAAAAAGGTTAAAGTATTATGGCATCCATTTCACCATTCAGGGCATTGCGCCCTCAGCCCGATTTTGCCAGGCAGCTGGCTTCCCGCCCTTATGATGTATTGAATACAGCAGAAGCCAAAGCAGAGGCTTCAGGAAATCCTTATTCATTTTTACACATCACCAAATCAGAAATCGACTTCCCGGAAGGTGTTGATATTCATTCTGCAGAAATTTATCAGAAGGCAAAGGAAAACCTCAGGGCATTTGTCCAAAGAAATATTTTATTCAGGGAAGATAAACCCTGTTATTATCTCTACAGGCTGGTAATGAACGGAAGGGAACAAACAGGAATTGTTGCCGGCAGTTCTGTGGAGGATTATGAAAAAGATGTTATTAAAAAACATGAGTTTACCCGTCCGGAAAAAGAACAGGACAGGATTAACCATATTGCCATTACCGGGGCACAAACCGGGAATGTGTTTCTTGCTTACAGAAACGTGGAAGAAATAGACAGGCTGGTGGAAGACTGGAAAAGCAAACATAATCCGGTATATGATTTTACCCTGGAAGACGGGGTAAGGCATTCTGTGTGGATTATCAATAAAGACGAAACCATTGCAGAAATTACAAGGCTTTTTCATGAAAAAGTACCCCAAACCTACATAGCCGACGGCCACCATAGGGCTGCTTCTGCTGCCAAAGTAAGAGCGCAGCTGGAAAAAAGAACCCCTGAAGCAGATTTTTTCCTTACCACGCTGTTTCCTGAATCGGAATTGCAGATATTGGATTACAACAGGGTGGTAACAGATTTAAACGGGTGGCAACCTCATGAGCTGCTGGAAAAAATTTCCGAGAAATTTGAGGTTTCAGAAAGCGATCAATTTAAGCCTTCCGCTCCGCATGAGTTTGGCATGTATTTACAGGGCAATTGGTATAAGCTGACATCCAAACCCGGAACATTTACCGAAGACCCTATTGGAGTGCTTGATGTAACCATTCTTTCTGAAAACCTGCTTAAACCCATATTGGGTATTGCCGATCAAAGGACAGATAAAAGAATAGATTTTGTGGGCGGAATCAGAGGTATTGGCGAGTTGGAGAAAAAAGTCAATTCGGGTGAATATGCCGTGGCTTTCAGCATATATCCTGTAAGTATGAAGCAATTGTTCGATATAGCCGACAGCGGACAGGTGATGCCACCCAAAAGTACCTGGTTTGAGCCTAAGCTGAGAGACGGGCTGCTGACCCATTTGATAACGCCTGAACTTTAACAAAAGCAGCATTCCATCCGGAAAGAATTCATTTTACCTTAGCAGTTATGAAAAAAGCATTCGTTTTCCTGATTTTGGTATTATCTGTACATACATTGGTCATGGCTCAGGGAGATAAAACTCCTCAGGAACTGGCCAGGCAGTATATGATAGCCGGAGATTTTAATAATGCCATTCTTGTATTGAACCGCGCCATTCAGGAAAATCCTGCAGATATTGAATTAAAGAAAGACCTGGCTTTTATTTACTATCAGCAGAAGAACTTGTCGAAAGCCCTGGAAACTATCAAAAGAGTAACCGATACTCCGGCTGCAGATGACCATAGTTTTCAAATTCTTGGAATGATATATCAATCACTGGAAGATTATAAAGAAGCCGATAAAATGTACAAAGCGGCCCTAAAACAGTTTCCTTCCAGTGCGGTGTTGTATGCCGATTACGGAGAACTTCAGTGGAACCGTAAAAATTTTAAAGATGCCATAGATCTGTGGGAAAAAGGAATCAGGGCCAATCCGAATTATTCAGGCAATTATTATCATGCAGCAAAATATTATTATTTCAGTGAAGACAAAGTCTGGTCGCTGATATACGGGGAAACTTTCGTAAACCTGGAAAGTTATACTGCCCGCACCACAGAAATTCAAAACCTCCTGCTCGACGGCTATAAAAAGCTCTTCAGCGACCCAAATATTTTTAAAGGACAAAATACCAGGAATCCCTTTATCAACGAATATCTGAAGCTGATGGAAAAACATTCCTCAGTAGTTTCTACAGGAATTAATCTTAATTCTCTCATAGCACTCAGAACCAGGTTTATCACCGACTGGAGTGAGCTCAATTACCAGAAGTTTCCATTCAGGCTTTTTGAACACCATCAGCAACTGTTGAAAGAAGGGTTGTTTGAAGCCTATAACCAATGGTTGTTCGGCAGTGTAATAGACCTCACTGCTTTCCAATCCTGGACTGCCGCTAATGCGGAAGTTTATGGTAAATTTCAGCGATTACAGCGTAGCAGGGTATACAAAATTCCGGCTGACCAGTTTTATACCATCACCAATTAGAAACTTTTACGGGGAAAATCGTATTTGATGCTGCCGAATGCATCCGAATGCCATGGAGCAATCGGGTGCGGTTCATCTGCAAAATTATTTTTGCTTGAGAGAAAATAATTAACTTGGAGGCTCATCAAACCCTGGAATATGAATACCCCGCAACGATTGTTTGATTGCCTGGAATTACACCTTAAAAATTCTCCATTGCCCGATATGCTTGCCGGAAAAGAGAATGGCCAATGGAAAACATATAGTACACAAGAAGTAAAAAATATTGTTGACAGAATCAGTGCCGGGCTTCTTCAATCTGGAATCAGCAGCGGAGATATGACACCGGAAGGAAGAGATAAAATTTCCATTATCTCAAAAAACCGTCCGGAATGGGTAATGATCGATTTGGCTACCATGCAAATCGGTGCCGTTTTGGTCCCCATTTATCCTACCATTAATATCAATGAGCTGAAATTTATTCTGAATGATGCTGAAGTAAAAATCTTAATCGTTAATAATAAAGACGATTATGAAAAAGTGCTTTCTATTAAAGATGAAGTCCCGTCCTTAAGAGAAATCATTACAATAGAAAAAGTAGACGGAGCTACAAATTTGCAGGATTTAATGGCCCGCGCAACTCCGGAAACCATTGCCTCCATTCCTCAACATTCCGCAAAAATTAAGTATGAAGATCTGGCTACCATTATATATACTTCCGGAACAACAGGAAGGCCGAAAGGAGTAATGCTTTCCCATAAAAATATATTATCGAATGTGATGGCAAGCATTCCTTGCTTTCCTCCGGGAGAAAATATGCGTGCACTGAGCTTCCTTCCTCTTAACCACGTCTTTGAAAGAATGATTTCATTCGTTTACATGTTTAAGGGAACCGCAATATACTTTGCCGAAAGTCTTGATACCATTGCCGATAACTTACGTGAAGTGAAACCCGATTTGTTCACTACCGTACCAAGGCTGCTGGAAAAAGTATATGAAAAAATTATGGCTAAAGGAGCAGCACTCACCGGAATGAAAAGAGCGTTGTTCTTCTGGGCACATAAACTTGCAAGCAGATATGAGATTAATACCAATATGGGCTTCTGGTACAACCAGCAACTGAAAATTGCCAATAAGCTGATATTCAGCAAATGGAGAGAAGCTCTTGGAAATAATATTAAATGTATTGTAACCGGAGGAGCCGCCTGTCAGGTTAGATTAATAAGAATATTCACTGCAGCAGGTATTACTGTAATGGAAGGTTATGGATTAACCGAAACATCTCCTGTAATATCTGTTAACCGGTTTCAGGAAAAAGACCGGAAATTCGGAACCGTTGGTCCCTTAATCAGCGGAGTGGAAGTTAAAATTGCAGAAGACGGAGAAATTCTCACACGCGGTCCGCATGTGATGATGGGATATTACAAACATCCTGAACTTACCGCTGAAGTAATGGTAGACGGCTGGTTTAAAACAGGTGATATTGGATTGATGGAAGAAGGCAGGTTTTTGAAAATTACCGATCGTAAAAAAGAAATGTTTAAAACCAGCGGGGGAAAATATGTTGCACCACTACCCATTGAAAACAAACTGAAGGAATCAAGATTTATTGAACAGGTAATTGTATTGGGCCCTGAAAGAAAATTTGTATCAGCACTTATAGTTCCGTCCTTTGCCAACCTTACAGACTGGGCTAAAGAAAAAGAAATTGCCTTTTCAAGTGTTGAAGATCTTATTAAGCATCCTGAAGTGATTAACCTTTATGCTGAAATCATTCAGGAATTTAATAAGCACTTTAACCATGTTGAGCAGGTGAAGAAGTTCGAACTGCTTCCGAGGGAATGGAGTATTGATACAGGAGAAATGACGCCTAAACTCAGTTTGAAGCGGAAGGTGATTATGGAAAGGTATAACGATGTTATTGAAAAGATGTACAGCACATAAATTTTTAAGGCATTGCAACTGTTCAAATGCCCTGGTATCAGGGCATTTGTTGTTTTAGTTATTGACATTGATTTGTTATCCCGTTTTAATATTCTAATTTTATATTGAAAATCCATACAATGAGTCAGCTTTCAAACATCAAAGTAACAAAGACAGAGCATTCGGGATTAAGCAGGGTAGATTTCAATCATCTTGAATTTGGAAAATATATTTCCGACCACATGCTGATGTCGGATTATAAAGATGGCAAATGGCAGAATACACAAATTCTTCCTTTTGGCGATATTATGCTCAGCCCGGCAGCGCTGGCCCTACATTATGGCCAGGCGATTTTTGAAGGGATGAAGGCATTTAAAATGGAAGATGGCAGTATCAACCTTTTCCGCCCACATAAGCATTACAGCAGGCTGAAAAAATCATGTGAGCGCATGTGCATGCCTGTGATGTCGGAGGAAGAATTTATTAGTGGACTGGAAGCATTGTTAAGAACAGATGCCGACTGGATTCCTTCTTCTGAAGGGTCCGCTTTATATATCAGGCCTTTTATGTTTGCCAGCGAAAGCCGGTTTGGCGTAAAAGTAGCCGATGAATATAAGTACATGATATTTACCGGACCGGTTGGTCCTGCTTTTTCCCGGCCGGTTAAGTTAAAAGTAGAAACATTCTATTCCCGTGCTGCAAAAGGAGGAACCGGTTCTGCAAAATGTGCAGGCAATTACGGCGGTGCTTTTTATCCCACTCAAAAAGCAAGAGAAGAGGGTTTCGATCAGGTGATATGGACAGATGCCGCGAGGCATTCTTATGTGGAGGAATCGGGGATGATGAATATTGTTTTCGTGATTAACGGAGTGGTTACCACCCCACCTGTAAGTGATTCCATTCTTGACGGCATTACACGTGATTCATTGCTTACAATAGCAAGAGATTTGGGAATACCTGTAGAAGAAAGGCCTGTATCCATAGCAGAGCTGGAGAAGTCACTTTCAGAAGGAAATCTTACAGAGGCTTTTGGTGCCGGAACAGCCGCAGTGGTTTCTCCGGTAGCAGTAATCAACATCAAAGGAAATGATTATGCCATTCCTCCTCGTGAGAACACGATAATGGACAGGTTAAAAGATGAGTTGGCAAAAATAAGAACAGGAAAAGCCGAAGACAAACATCACTGGAATCATATTTTTAAACCTTAAGAAGAAATGAACAAACACATCCTGATTACCGGCGCGAATGGTGCTCTGGGATCGGTGGTTACCCGTCATTTAATCCATCTGGGAAACAAGGTTACCGCCATTGATAATTCAATGGAAAAAATCAGCGAGCTGATTTCTGGAAGTAACCTGAAATTTTACGGAGCCGACGTTACCGATGAAAGACAAATGCTTGCTCTGATTCCCAATATCATTAAAGAGGAAGGACAAATTCACGGAGCATTATTGCTGGTGGGCGGATTTAAAACGGGCAGTGTTTCAGAAACCAATCTGGACACACTAACGGATATGATCAGGTGGAATTTCTTTTCTTCCTATAATGTTGCCCGAATGGTTTTCGGCCATATGCAGGAAAAAGGTTATGGAAGAATTATTTTCATTTCTTCCAAACCCGGTGTTCATCCAAAACTTGGAAAGAACATGGTAGGTTATGCCATTGGGAAAAATATGCTGCTGGCCTACAGCGATATCCTGAATGCAGCTGCAGACGGGAAGGATATCACCAGTTCGGTTATTGTTCCTTCTATTATTGATACTCCTTCCAACAGAAGGTCTATGCCGGATGCCGATTTCTCAAAATGGGTTACGCCGCAACAAATTGCAGAAATCATAGAGTTGATTTTTTCCGAAAAAGGAAATGCATTAAGGGAAAATGTGCTGAAGCTTTACCACCTTGCATAATATTAATCTTCCAGGATGAGAATGCTGTTCCAACCGTGAATGCCATCAGGTTCGCGGAAAGGATTTTCAATGTCTTCCATTTCCATGCAGCCATCTATAAGGAACTTGTACTGATATTTTCCTTTGGGTGGAAGGGGTATTTCTACCGACCAGCTTCCGTCGGCATGTTTGCGCATTAAAAACTGATTTTTTGCCCAACCATTAAAACTCCCCGACAACACAATTTGACGGGCAAC
>JGI12420J12819_1000262_pt1 | contig 34485 bp, 30 predicted proteins | sample Passage237A_FD_12819 | JGI IMG/M metagenome (IMG submission 12819) | reverse complement strand
TCGGCACTCGGTTATCGCACGCCTCTCGACTTCGAATCTGTCAGCAACTAACCACATCAAATCTGCTCAACCCCATGTCCGCGAAATCGGGGCAAGCCCAGGACGCTGAAAAGCTGAAATGCTGACACCGTGTTCTTTGCGTCCTCTGCGATTACGGGATCGATTTGCTTGTGGCCCGCGAATGGGCGCGAAATCACACGGATGATTTTATGGGAAACGGCCTCTGAGGTCCTCGCCCGCTGCAACGCGTTCTTCGCGTCCTCCGCCTGCTTCGCGTTTTAAATCCGACCAAGATCGTGTGAAGAAACGCTGGAGAGTTGAAATGCTGATATCGTGTTCTTTGCGGTCTTTGCGTTCCCTGCGGTTAAGGAATCGATTTTTCTGCGCACACGGATGGATGCGAATTCACACGAATGATTTTACAGAAGGAAACGGAGGGAGCGAAGAGAGGCGGTTGAAAAGCTGAAACGCGGAAAGGCTGAATGCAGAAACGATTTGTTGGCGCTTCGCGGCCTTTGCGTGCTCCGCGTTTCACATCTGCCGTCGGCGACAGGGCGATCGCTTTCGGATTCGGCTTTTCAGTGTGCCGGCGTTTCAGAAGATCGCTTTCAACTCCGTCGGTTTTTCGCTGTCTGTAACGTCTCTCGTGTCCCATGAAGACCCTCACGATCATTGTCTTGGTTTTGGCGGTCGCGATCGTGAGCGCGGTCACTTATCGCAGTTATCGCGAACGGGCAGATCGCGAACTCGCCGAGCAACGTGCCGCGCTCGCACGTCGGGACGAGGTGGCGCGTGAGCGGGCCGAAGCCGAAGCCGAAGCGCGTCGACTGGCTGAACTCCGTGCCCAGCAGGAGGCCGCGGCCGTCGAAAAACAACGGGCGGAATTGCTCGCGCGGGAACAGGCTGAGGCGGCGCGCCGGGCGGCCGCCGAAAAGGAAGCGGCCCGACTGCAGGCCGAGCTGGAACAGCTCCGGCGCGAGAGCGAAAGCATGCTCGCCGAGGTAAATCAGCTCGCGGAGTCGCGCCCGCAGGAGCTTGCGGAGTTGGATGCGGCACGAGCAGCCGCGTTGGAAAAATTACGGGCGACAGCGCCGGGCGAATCTCGGTAGGTGGTGGACGGGGAGAGGTTGGTCCTGCCTCGTTGAAGCGAAAAGGTTGGTCTCGCGGACCCGCGAATGGACGCAAATTCGCACGAATGTTTGACAGAAGGAAACAGACGGAACGAAGGAAGCGCTGCTGTCGGCGTCACCCCGATTCACGTTCCTCGGTGAGTCTTTTGAGTTGAGCAAATGCTCATGGCTTGCGGAACGAAGACGTCTTGGTCGCGTTAAAAAGTCCTGATCTGAGGTCGCGGCTGAGGGAGCAGTGCTGAGATAGTTCATTTTTGATTGAACATAGGGAGGCGACCCCGCATGCCATCGGGGAAAACCTGATGGCCCGTATCACTCCAGCTTCAGCCACGACCGACGGCGGACCGCTCGCGCACGGTGCTGATGTGTCGGAAGCGTTCGAACGGGAGTGCGTGGAGTTCTTTGCGGATGTGGTGGGCGTGCTCGGGGTGCCGCGATCGATCGGTCAGATTTACGGACTGTTGTTTGCCTCGCCGCAGCCGCTGAGCTTTACGGATATCGTCGAGAAACTCGACATCAGCCGGGGCTCGGCGAGCCAGGGGCTGCATTCGCTGCGGGCGCTGGGCGCGGTGAAAATCGTGAGCACGGAGGAGGACCGGCGGGAGTTGTTCGTTCCTGAGCTGGGTTTGCGGCGGTTGGTGAGCGGCGTGTTGCGGGAGAAGGTGGATCCGCTGGTGACGGACGGCGGCGCGCGGCTGAAAAAGCTGCGTGAGCACGCGAACGCGACGCCGACTGCGGCGGGGAAGCGGTTTTCTTTGGATCGGGTGAAGCAGATTGAAAGTTGGCGCGGCCAACTGGGTCTGCTGCTCCCGTTGCTAAAAACAATTTTGGGCAAGCGCGCCTGACCCGCGCGCGCGCCCGCGATCATGGGCACACGGCATTTCCGCCACATCTCGGTTGCTTCGAAAGGAAGCGACGGGGCGAAGCTTTCTCGCGAGGCGAGAAGCGCTTCTCCTGAAACGCTGAAAAGCTGAAACGCTGAAAGCGGACGGAGCGCGAAGCGCGGAGATGGTCAGCGCGCGGTTTGCGTCAAGCGTTGGCCCGGAGCGAAGCGGAGGGCGACTGACGCCGGGTGTCCTTTGGGCGGCGGAACGAGCAAAAGCTGAAATGCGGAAAAACTGAAATATTGAAGTAAGTGAGGCTTTCGGAGGAATTGCGAAACCGGTGTAAGAACTTCGGATCACAGGTGATCCGGCTATATGTTTCTTTGCCGCTCCAGCGGGAGGAAGTGCGAGTTTTAGGAAAGCAGTTATTGCGCTCCGGGACTTCCGTTCCGGCGCATGCGCGGGAAGCTTCGCGTGCCCGATCGACCGCTGAATTCTGCTCCAAACTGGACGGTTTGCTTCAGGAGGCGGACGAAAGCCAACTTTGGCTCGAGTATCTTCGCGACGACTGCGGAGTTTCTTCGGAGAAGGTGGATCCACTTTGGCGAGAGGCGTACGAGTTGACCGCTGTTTTCACCAGCATGGTGGCGAAGCTGCGCCGCAGCGGTGGCTGAGTTCGCGCTCTGCGCAGCGATTCGGTCTTCATTTCAGGATTTCAGCGTTTCATATTTTCAGCCTTTCCGGTGCGTTCTCAGCCGAATCGGGATTATATAAGCGACGATGTGGTGCAGACGCCGCCGGCGCTGGCGCGCCGCCTGGTTGCACATTTCAACCCCACCGGTCGCATCCTCGAACCCTGCGCCGGGGCGGGAAATTTCCTTCGTGCGCTGCGATCGCACGTGAAGCGAAATGCTGAAATCCTGAAAACTGAAACGCTGAAACGGAGAAGGAGCCGTAAGCTCGAATCGCGAATCATGGCTTCCGCTGCACCGAGTCATAGGGTTGCTGGGAATCGGCAACTTTCAGCATCTCAGCGTTTCAGCATGTCAGCGTTTCCGACGCCCGCGGCGTCGACGGTCGCCTGGACGGAGATTCAGCGGGGGCGGGATTTCTTCGATTGGACGGAGCGGGTCGACTGGATCATCACGAATCCGCCCTGGAGTCAGGTTCGGCGTTTTCTGCAGCACGCGATGAAAGTCGCGGATAACATCGTGTTTCTGATGACGATCAACCACGTGTGGACGAAAGCGCGTTTACGCGACATCCATACGGCGGGTTTTGGGATAAAGGAAATCCTGCTCGTCGATATGCCGCGCAGCTTTCCGCAGAGTGGATTTCAGCTGGGCGCCATCCATATAGCCCGCGGCTGGCGCGGCCGCGTACAACTCGGAGCGCTGGCGTGAAAATTGAAACGCTGAAAAGCTGAAATCAGAAGACGCTTCAAACGCGAAGATCGCAGAGACGAATGTTTCTGAAATACTGAAAAGCCGACTTCTGACCTCTGATTTCCAGGAAAGCGCGAGCTTACACGAATGATTTTACAGAAGGAAACGAAGGGAACGGAGACGGACATCGCCCTCCGAAATGCTGAAACACCGAGAAAGCGTGGAGAATGCTTCGAGTCTCGGGATTTCAGCGTTTCCGAGTTCAGGTTTTCAGTGTTTTTCAAATGGAATTGAAACAACCTGCAGAGGTCGGCGTTTCCGTTTTCGGCTTTAGTGTCCTGGACTCAGTCTAATCTTCATTCATGAAAATCGCCATCGTAGGTCTTGGTTACGTCGGTCTGCCGTTGTCGTTACAGTTTGCCCGCAATGGCGTGGAGGTGATTGGGCTCGATATCGATCCGGCCAAGGTCGACGCGCTCAATCGCGGTGAGAGCTATATAAAACATATTCCCGCAGACGGAGTGCGGGAGCAGGTGGACGGAAAACGGTTCCGCGCGACGACCGATTTTTCCCGCGTCGGCGATGTCCAGGCGGTGATCATCTGTGTGCCGACTCCTCTGAACAAGCACCGCGAGCCGGACATTTCCTATGTGCTCAAGACCGGCGAGGCGATCGCGCCGCACTTGCGGAAGGGAATATTGGTGGTGTTGGAGTCCACGACCTATCCCGGCACCACGGATGAGGATTTGCGCCAGGTGCTGGAGCAGGGTTCCGGTCTCAAAGCGGGCGAAGACTTCCATCTCGCGTTTTCGCCGGAACGTGAGGATCCGGGCAATCCAGACAGCAAGGTTGCGATCATTCCCAAAGTGGTGGGCGGCCTGACTCCGGGCTGTCTCGAGAAGGCGAAGGCGTTATACGGAAGTGTCATTCAGACAGTTGTGCCGGTGTCGTCCTGTCGCGTGGCCGAGGCCACGAAATTGCTGGAGAACATTTTTCGCAGCGTGAACATCGCCTTGGTCAACGAGCTCAAGGTGGTCTACGCGGCGATGGGCATCGATATATGGGAGGTTATCGCCGCCGCGAAGACGAAGCCGTTTGGTTTCATGCCGTTCTATCCGGGGCCGGGGCTGGGCGGTCACTGCATACCGATCGATCCGTTCTACCTGACCTGGAAGGCCCGGGAGTATGGCCAGCACACGCGTTTCATCGAGCTCGCGGGCGAGATCAATACCGCGATGCCGGACTATGTGGTGAATCGCGTGATGGAAGCGCTGAACGACCAGGGCAAGCCGCTCAAAGGAGCCCGCGTGCTCATGCTCGGTCTCGCCTACAAGGCCAATGTTGACGACGACCGCGAGTCGCCGAGCTATGTGTTGATGGAAAAGCTCGAGGCGAAAGGGGCGATGGTGGCTTATAACGACCCCCACGTCCCGGTGATCAAACCCACCCGGGAGCATCCGCAGTTTGCGGGGCGTGAATCGCAACCGCTCGCGCCGACCGGTTATGACCTGGCGCTGATCGCCACCGCGCACGACGAGTATAAAAACTTCGACTTCTCGTCCTGGGAAATTCCAGTGGTGGACACCCGCCGGTGTGTCAGCACGCGCCCCGGCCGCTATTATTCGGCATAGGCGTAAATCGATTCCTCCGCCGCACCTGTTTCAACCCACTCATCGAGTGAAAACACTAGACCAGCAGAGCGCCGGGGCTGAACTCGGCACGAACCCGGTGCTGTCGCCGGACGCGGCCCTTTCCAAGGAACGTAAACTCGCGATCTTTGGTGGTGAGCCGCTCTTCAAGGAGCCGTTGCACGTCGGCCGGCCAAATGTCCTGCAACGGGAACTGTTCCTGAAGCGGGTCGAAGAGATCCTCGATCGAAACTGGCTGACGAACAACGGGCCGGTGGTCCGCGAGTTCGAGCGCAGCATCGCCGAGTATCTCGGCGTGAAGCACTGCATCGCGGTGTGCAATGCCACGATCGGACTCGAGCTCGCGATTCGGGCGGCAGGTCTGAAAGGGGAGGTGATCGTGCCGTCCTACACCTTTGTGGCCACGGCGCATGCGCTGCAGTGGCAGGAAGTCACACCGGTGTTTGCGGATATCGATCCCGCCACGCATACCCTCGACCCGGAGGCGATCGAGCGGCTGATTACGCCGCGGACGACCGGCATCATCGCGACTCACCTCTGGGGGCAGGCGTGCGCCGTCGATCCGATTGCCGAGATCGCGCGCAAGCACGGCCTGCAACTGCTCTTCGACGCGGCGCATGCGTTTGGTTGCACCTACAAGGGGCAGCGCGTCGGTAATTTCGGCCGTGCGGAAGTCTTCAGCTTCCACGCGACAAAGTTCCTGAACTCCTTTGAGGGCGGAGCCATCACGACGAACGACGACGGGCTGGCCGAGCGTATCCGCCTGATGAAGAATTTCGGATTCAAGGGATTCGACAACGTCGTCTATATAGGAACGAACGGAAAGATGACCGAGGTGTGCGCCGCGATGGGACTGCACAACCTCAAACGGATCGACGAGCTGATCGCGATCAACCGACGGAATTACGAAGCCTACCGGGAGGGGTTGAAGAATATCCCCGGGCTGAAACTGCTTCCGATCGGAGAACGCGAGGCGGCCAATTTCCAGTACGTGGTGGTGGAGGTCGACGAGAAGGTCCTGGGCGTGAGCCGTGATCAGCTGGTGAAAGTGTTGCATGCTGAAAACGTGCTCGCGCGAAAATACTTCTGGCCCGGCTGCCACCGGATGGAGCCGTATCGCTCGTATTATCCGAATGCGGGTCTGCTGCTGCCTTGCACGAACGAGGTGGCCGCACGGGTGATCGTGCTGCCAACGGGAGCCTCGCTGAAAGAAGACAATATTTACACAATCTGTGAGTTGCTTCGAACGGCATACGATACGAGCGCGGAAGTTCGGCGTGCAAGTGCCGTGCTTTAAGCCTGGAAATCAAACCATTGGTCTGAAGGGGGGGCGTAACAGATTCGTCCGTTATTCGCTCGGTGTGTAATGTCCTCGCGATGCGAGGGGAGATGAGATTCAGCGAATACCAGAACAGTGAGATGACGAACTTACCATGAGCAGCAATATCTCGAAGACGCGGATTCGAATTCGGAACTTAGTGTTTCATTGGAAATCCGCGGATTGGACGGGGATCAAAGAGCGAAGTACGGAAGCAGGCTACCGCTCGCTGCCCTATGTCGCGATGATTAATGCTACGTGGATGCATGGAGCCAGTTTTGAGAATTTTTTCGATCTGGGCTTTTTTCGAATGCCTACGGCAGAACGCCGAAAATGGCTTACTCGTTCGCTCCGCTACGAAATCACGCGTCAGCTGAACAATCCTGTCCGTGCGGCTGAGTTGAAGGATAAGCTGACGTTTGCTCGGAAGTTCCCCGAGTTTATTGGCCGACATGTTTATTCGTGGGCGGATATTAGCGCGATGGACCGAGCCAGTGTTCTTGGGCCGGTGGTGGTCAAACCGCAGTTTGGGCACGAGGGGCAGGGCGTTCAGATCGTTGAAGATATCTCAACGGTTCAATCGCTTCGAGACTGGGTCGCGCAGCATCTACCGACCCCCCATGACTTCTTGTTTGAGGAAAAAATCCGCCAGCACCCGTCGCTTATCACCTTGGCGCCGCGCTCGGTAAACACCTTGAGGATTGTGACAGTCCGTACCGGCGGCACAGTGGATCTCTTGGGCGTACCGTGCCTTAAGATGGGCGTTAACTCATTCGTGGATAACATATCCGCCGGAGGGATTGTTGCAGCGGTGGATGCGGACGGAGTTGTTCGGCGGCCTGCGGTCAGTAAGTCGATTTTCAATCAAAGTTTCGATCGTCACCCGGTTTCCCAAGCAAAGATTCTTGGATTTAGCGTCCCGCTATTCCATGAGGCAGTTGCACTAACAAAGAAAATTGCAGCTCAGCTGGATGACGTGCGATGTGTCGGATGGGACGTCGCCATAGCGGGTGATCGTGCTTGTATCATCGAGGGTAATCCTGCTTGGAGCGAACGAATATTGCAGGTGGCTCTTGGCGCAGGGCTGAGAGCAGAGGCTGATCGCTTTGCTAATACGAGGCTCGTATATTCGTGATACACGTCAAAGTACTGGAAAAACTAGAATGAACATTCTCCTTACCTCCGCAGGTCGTCGCAGCTATTTAGTGAGATATTTCCGAGAGGCGTTAGGGGAGGAAGGCGTTGTGCACGTAGGCAATAGCGAACCTAGCATAGCAACGCAATGTGGGGATGCTGCTGTACTAACACCTCTCATCTACGATCCGAATTACATCCCGTTTCTAAAAGATTACTGCAGGAAGCACTCTATAGGAGCCATTCTCTCGCTTTTCGACATCGATTTGCCGATATTGGCCGCTCACCAAACGGAATTTAGCGAACTTGGTACTCGCGTGGTCCTAGCGCCTGTAGAAACGGTCGCCCTTTGTAACGACAAGTGGAAAGCTGATTGCTGGTTGCGAAAGCACGGCTTTCAAACGGCGCGCACGTTCATTGACCTCTCGACAGCCAAGCGTGCGATCGCGGCCGGCGAACTGTCGTACCCAGTGGTCGTAAAGCCGCGTTGGGGAATGGGCTCGATCGGTGTGAATTTTGCGGCGAACGAGCGCGAACTGGACGTTTTCTTTCAAAAATCGCGAGACGCAGCAATGGAGTCGTATTTACGATTCGAATCCACACAGACGCCCGACGAGATGATCCTTGTGCAGGAAAAGCTTACGGGACAGGAACATGGATTGGACGTCGTAAACGATTTGGACGGGAATTATGTAACGATGTTTGCCAAAGCAAAGTTGTCGATGCGGGCGGGTGAAACCGACGTTGGGCTCACGGTCGATCCCTCGCCCTTTGCGGAAGTAGGCAGGAGATTGAGCAGGCTTCTTCAACATCACGCAATTTTATCAGTCGATTGTTTCTACGATGGGCGGACGGTAAAGATCGGAGAACTTAATTGCCGTATCTCCGGACATTATCCGATTGCACATTTAGCAGGGGCAAATTTGCCGAAACAGATCGTTCGCTGGCTGCACGGTCAAGGAACGGATATGGACCTATTAAGAGTGCGAGCCGGGATTCGTGTAACCAAAGAGTTGGTGCCCACCGTGCTCGGAACCGTCGAGTCTAATTGAGGCAGCGCTGTGATCGCTATAGGGAGGGATTAAGAACATTAGTAAGCGGCCTTTTGCCTACATATGTTTTATATATGGAACTGAATATATTCCATGTGAATGGCACGCACGTGTCTATACTTTATAATGGACTACGCCGTGCGTACTATGACCTGCAATATTCTTTTTACGAGCGCCGGTCGCCGGAGCTATCTGGTCGAATATTTTGCCGCGGCTTTGCGCGGCCGGGGCCGGGTGGTGTGTGCGAACTGTCTTCCAAACACTCCGGCGATGCTGGTGGCGGACGAGGCGCTGGTGGTGGAGCGCTCCTGGCACCCGGACTATGTCGATTCGATCCTGCGCATCTGCGAGGAGCACGACATTCGCGCAGTCTTCTCGTTGCACGACCTCGATACTCTGGCACTCGCGCCCCACCGGGAAAAGTTCGAGGAACGAGGAATCATGGCATTTTTGCCATCGGCAGAGTGGGCTCGCATCAGTCTCGACAAATACGAATGCGGCGAGGTGCTTTCGCGTCATGGGATTTCTGTTCCACGCAGCTGGGTCCGGCTGGAGGAGGTTCACGCCGAACTGGACTCGGGGGGCGTGCAGTATCCGGTCTTCGTTAAAGCGCGGATGGGCTTCGGTTCGCTGGGCGCGGCGATTTGTTGGGGTTGGGACGAATTGCGCGTGTTTCATGCCCGCATCGCGCGGGAGGTGGAGGCAGCTGGGGTGCCGTTATTCGCCAGCTGCAAGCTTGAGGAATTTATTCTTATACAGGAGTATTTGAGCGGCGATGAATATTGTCTCGGAGTAGTCAACGACATGCGCGGAAGTTTGGTGGCGAGTGGAGCGATCAAGGTGCGTACGATGCGGGCGGGCGAGTCGGATACGGTGGAAGGGGCGGACCCAACGATGTTCGCTCCGTTGACCGAACGACTTTCCCGGTTGGTCGGACATCGCGGCTGGATGGGGGTCGATTTGAAGATGCAGGACGGTCGGCCGTTGGTGATCGACGTGAATCCGCGTTTTACCGGGGATTATCCTTTTCATCATCTGGCGGGGCTCGATGTGCCGGCAGCGATCGCGGCCTGGCTCAGCGATGAAGACGGCACTCCATTCTTAACCGGAGGGGATTATCGCTTCCACGCATTCAAGGACTTGGTGCCGCGAGTGTTGAAGCCCAGTATACTCGTCTCATGATTCTGGAGGGAGGCGTGAGACGGTGAGGTGGTGTGGCCATTGCGAAGGGAAAAGGCCGTGAATCAGGCGCTATGACATCGTTGCGCGAAAAAGCAGTTGCCGGGATTGCCTGGAGCGCGGTGGAACGCATCAGCCAGACGGTGGTTGTTTTCGTGGTGCAGCTCTTTCTGGCCCGAATCCTAGGCCCCGAACAGTTTGGATTGCTGGCCATGGTGAGCGTGTTTGTCGTGATCAGTAATACGATTGTCGATTCGGGCTTGGGATCAGCACTGGTGCAAAGGAAGGACATAACCGATGCGGACCATTCCACGGTTTTCATATTCAACCTGGCGGCGGCGATTTTAATGGCTGCGGTGTTATGGATGGCGGGACCTGCGATCGCGTCATTCTATCGGCAGCCCGTGCTGGCTGACGTGGTGGCCGTCCTGGGTTTAGGATTGATATTACACGCGATCGGCGCGGTCCATAAGGCTCAGTTGCAGAGGCAACTGGCGTTCAAGAAGCTTTTCTGGGTGACGACGCCGGCAACGGTGTTGTCGGGTATGATCGGAATCGGGCTCGCATTGAAAGGATTCGGCGTATGGGCCTTGGTGGCCCAAACTCTCTGCCTTAGAGCGATGGGGGCGCTGAGTCTATGGTTTCAGACGGGGTGGAGGCCTAGAGCGGTGTTCGAAGCATCACGCTTTGGCGTGTTGTTTTCCTTTGGCTCCAAACTCGCGCTTTCGTCGATACTCCAACAAAGCTTTAGCAATATTTATTTGCTGGTGATAGGACGGGTTTTTTCGCCGATCGAAGTGGGTTTCTTTCAGCGGGCGAAGGCCATGCGTGAGCTGCCGATTGCGACGCTGCAGAGTGTGGTGGGCAGTGTGATGTTTCCCGTGTTGTCCGCGGTCCAACAGGATAGCGATCGAATGAAGCATATTCTGAGAAGAAGCCTGCAGCTTTCCTCCTTGATCGCTTTCTCGGCAATGGCGTTCGTGGCAGGACTGGCGGGACCTCTGGTGCTTTTTCTTGTGGGCGAAAAATGGCTCCCCTGCGTTCCGATGTTGCAGCTGTTGTGTATTAGCGGAGCGCTTTATCCTTTGCATGCCGGAAACCTCAGCCTTCTAGAAGCCACCGGTCGCAGCGATCTGTTTCTTAAAGTCGAAATAATCAAGAAAGTGACGACTTTGGCTAATATTTTCATCACGTATCGATACGGGATCTATGCGATGATGTGGGGAATGGTTGCAACGAGCGTGCTGGCATTGATGATCAACACCTACTATACGGACAAAATCATCCGTTACGACCTCGGCCAGCAGGCGAAAGATATCGCTCCGGCTCTCGGATTGGGCGCGCTGATATTCGTGGTGACAAGCAGTGTCAGCCTGTTCACGAGCGGTGCGCCGGCCGTAGTCGGGGTGATGATTGGATTACTACTTGCAGGAGGAGCGGGGATTGGGGCGGTTCGATTGATGCCTGAGGAGATCAAAACCGAAATCCGGTCATGGAGCGCTCGACTCCCGAAGCGACTGCATCTCGCCTTCGGCAAGATTGTTTAGCATTTTCAGCGGCTGAAGACTTTCGATCAAAACATGTCGTTTAATTCTCTAGATCCGGACGAACAGCCCAATAATGTTCCGAAAGAGGTGATGGTATCGGTTCGAATCGTTACCTATAACCATGGGCCCTACATCAAGCAGGCGATCGACAGCGTGTTAATGCAGCGGACCAATTTCCCCTTTGAGATCCTGATCGGAGAGGACGATTCGACCGATGGAACGCGTGAAATTTGCAAGGAGTACGCGGCTCGCTATCCGGACCGGATCCGACTGTTTCTACGGCAGGATAAGGATAAGATTTACGTCGACGGACGAAAGACGGGGAAATCGAATGCGCGACGAACACGGGCGGCCTGCCGGGGTAAATACATTGCCATGCTCGAGGGGGACGATTTCTGGATCGATGCGGAAAAGTTGCAGCGGCAGTTCGATTTTCTGGAAGCGAATCCGGACGTAGAATTTTGTGGTGCGCGTTGTTTGCACTGGGATCCCTCGGGCATGCAAGCGCCCTTTGTCGATCCCTTGCCGGAAAAAGGAAACTTTCTGCGCCGATGGGAGATTCTGCGCAGTCTCGCCTATGTGCATACCTCCACCTTTTTCACACGGGCCGAAGTCTATCGAGACATCGGTTCATGGACCCGTGAGATAATTCAGGGGGATCTGGCCTTTCTGATCGAACTCAGTCGCAGGCAGGGAGGGGTTTACGTCTTACCCCACCTTGTCTCGATATATCGGGTTTCTGGTTCGGGCATTTGGACATCTGAATCCAAAGTGAAGCAGACTGAGATGCGTCAGAAATTTTGGGAAAATTTTCTGCCTCAGGCGAAGAGCGTTGGGGACATCGAAGGAGTCGCTGCGGCTTCGGAGTACTTGAATTATTTAAAATTCCGCAAAACGGTTTACGTTCGTTGGCCAAAATTCGTCGCACGACTGTTGGTTGCGGTGCGATTCCCGCGGCTGGCTCTGCGGCAGTTTCGTTGACGTTTGCATCAGTCGGCTAGAATGAAATTCCCGAAGATCATAGTCGCACTGCTTGGTCAGGCTCCCTCCAAGGATCAACTCTTACGTACCGGCAGCCGGATCGCGGGTGTGGGGCTCTGGCAAGCGATGGAAAGGCATGCAGGGATCCACAGCGTTGTTGGGGCGGATCTACCCGCACCCGCTCGTCTTTACCTCAGAGTTCATGGTCGGCTGTTTTATCCGAAGCACGTCCGATTCGTGAAGTGTCACTTCAACGTTCGAGTGTTTAAATGGCGGAGTAGGAACGTGACGCGCAAATTACAGCGAATCCGCGCAGAGGAATGCTCGGTCGTGCTGCAGGAAGGGTTTTTTTTCAGCCCCTCTATGGCGCGTATGCCTTACTATATCTATACGGATGCCAATATAGGGATGTTATTGCGCGGCTACCCCCAAGCGAGGCCGTGGCCCACCGGATCAGCAGCAGAGAGAGACGGTTGGGACTTGCAGCGTCAGTTATTTCGCAGTGCTGCAGGGTGCTTCACTTTCTCGGATTGCTGCCGCAATGCAGTGCTGGCCGATCACGGGTCCAATCCAGATAACGTGCTGACAGTCTATGCTGGAAAGAACTTTTCCGCGCTTACGACGGCGGATCTTTCCCCAAAGCGGGTGCTCTTTGTCGGCACCCATTTCGAACGCAAGGGCGGTGTCCAGCTGCTGGCGGCTTGGAAGCAGATTCATGCGCGGCACCCGGATGCGAAGTTGGTGATTGTCGGCCCCGAAGCCCTTCCTGAGCAGGTGCCGGGAGTCGAGTTTCATGGCATGGTTTCGGATCGAGACCGTTTGCGGGCCATTTTTCTGAGTTCCTCGGTTTTTGTTATGCCCTCGGAGTGGGAGGCTTACGGTCATGTATTTCTGGAGGCGATGGCCTGCGGTCTGCCGTGCGTCGGCGTCGACGCGTTTGCGATGCCGGAAATGATCCGACATGAGGTGAACGGACTGCTGGCTGTGCCCAAGGATGTGAACTCTCTGGCCAAATGCTTGGATCGGTTGCTGAGTGATCCGGCCTTACGTGAACGGCTTTCCGCAGGAGCGCTCCAGACGGCGAAAGAGTGGCCCGATTGGGAGACGGTCGCCGGTCGCATGCTTCGGTTCATGGAAGAGCAGTTGCCTCGAACTTCCGCCACCGGATCATCAACATAGTAGGAAGTCGCATGCAGAAACTGGTCTATACCCTGGCCACAGGGCCAAAGAAGTATATCAACATGGCCGTTGCGCTGGGGTTGTCCCTGCGTCTGCGGGAGTGTAATTACGACCTTGGTATCATCACCGATGCTCCGGATGAATTGCCGCCGGGTCTGTTCGACCATGTGGTCGCCCCCGATCCCCGCTTTCCGCATTGGTTTGGAAAACTCAGCGGCCCCAAGCTCTTTCCTCACCAACAAGCGCTGTTTGTCGATTCGGATTGTCTGGCGCTACGATCGCTGGACGAGGTCTTCAAGAAGTTGGAGGGCTCCAACGTGGCCATGCTCGGGGTTTGGCGAAAGAGCCTCGAAGGGTGGTATGGAGGAGGGGCGGAAAAAGCTCGTATTCAACTGGGGCTGGATGCGGCGCCAGAGATCAACGGCGGCATTCTCTATTGGGAGCGTGGCGAAGCGGTGGACCGATTTGTCGAGCGGACGATGGAGTTGCGCGACCAGCTGGCGGATTTCGAGGCAATCGCGAGCCGCAATGTTATGTCGGACGAAATTGTGATGTCTTTTGCCCTCGCCGAGCTTCGTTGTGGCGTGATACTGCCATTTAGAGCGGGAATATCGTCCACGCCGTGGCTGTGTTCGAAACGGCACAAGCTGGATGTATTTCGGGGGAAGTGTGAGATGCTGACTTTCGTCGAAGGGCGGCACGAGATTCATAATCCCGCGATATATCATTCTGCGATGGTGAGGTATGATTGGGAGTATTGGCGGGAGATGCGGAAGGTGTTGCGGCTGCTCAAGCCACGATACAAGAGAAACAACATGGGCCCGTTTCCGGGGCGATCGATCTTGTTCAAGATGCGCCGGATCGCGACATTCTGGCATCGGTTCATGTGCGGCGACCGGAGGATTTGAGCGGGTCTCCGTCTATTTTCGGTCATAACGTTTTTATCCAAATATATGAAAGCAGTCATACTCGCGGGAGGAATGGGCACCCGGATTTCGGAAGAGACCCATCTACGCCCCAAGCCGCTGGTCGAAATCGGAGGCCGGCCGGTCCTCTGGCATATATTGAAGATCTATGCCGCCCATGGCGTGCGGGATTTCGTGATCTGCGTCGGTTACAAGGGCTATCTGATCAAAGAGTATTTCGCGAACTACGCACTGCACCTTTCGGATGTGACCTTCGATCTCGGACAGAATCGAATGGAAGTGCACGCGCGATCGGCGGAACCGTGGCGGGTCACAGTCATCGACACGGGAGAGCAGACTCAGACCGGAGGGCGACTGCGGCGGGTGCGCGACTATGTGGGCTCCGAGACCTTCTTTTTCACGTATGGCGATGGGGTGGGGAACATCGACGTGACGGCCCAGCTCGACTTCCATCGTCGCCACGGCCGCAAGGCGACGATCACGGCGGTGCAGCCGCCGGGCCGCTTCGGTGCGATCGAAATGAACGAACAAGGCGAGGTGAGCGCCTTTCGCGAAAAGCCCCAAGGGGACGGCACCTGGATCAATGGTGGATTCTTTGTACTGGAGCCGTCGGTGATCGATTTGATCGAAGCGGACTCGACCATCTGGGAGCGCGAGCCGCTCGAGCGTTTATCCCAATCCGGGGATCTGGTGGCTTACCGACACTATGGATTCTGGCAACCCATGGACACCCTGCGGGACAAACAGCAGCTCGAAGCACAATGGGCGTCCGGCAATGCACCGTGGAAAATCTGGTAACCATGCATCGAAGCCCAATTGACTCCTTCATAAACCAGCGAGTGCTGGTCACGGGACATACCGGCTTCAAGGGCAGCTGGCTGTGCGAATGGCTGCTTGCGCTCGGTGCCGAGGTTCACGGCCTTGCGCTGGAGCCGACGACCTCTCCATCGCTATTCGATCAATTGCGTCTGGGTCCGCGTCTGGCCAGCCATACCTTGGGCGACATTCGCGACCGGACATTGGTGCAGGACGTTGTTTCGCGAGTGCAACCTCGTTTCATCCTGCATCTCGCCGCACAACCTCTCGTGCGGCTTTCCTATAGCGAGCCGATAGAAACATTCGACATCAACGTTCTCGGCACGGCGCATCTCCTCGACGCAGCCCGGATGTTGAAGAGCCCGTGTGCGATCGTGAGCGTGACCACGGACAAATGTTACGAAAACAAGGAATGGCTTTACGGATATCGCGAAGAAGATCCCTTGGGGGGACACGATCCGTATAGCGCGAGCAAGGCGTGCGCGGAAATCGTCACGGCCGCGTATCGGCGCTCTTTCTTTGGTTCCGGTCTTCCGGTGGCCGTCGCGTCGGCCCGAGCGGGCAATGTCATTGGAGGGGGAGATTGGGCGCTCGATCGGATCGTGCCGGACTGTATGCGGGCGTTGAAGGAAGGGACCTCGATTCGTGTGCGGAATGCCGCAGCAACGCGGCCTTGGCAGCACGTGTTGGAGCCGTTGGGGGGCTATCTCGTTTTGGCATCCCAAATGGCGAGGGCCCAGGACGCATCCGATCGCGTCCGGTTGGCGCAACTTTGCAGCCCGTTCAATTTCGGACCGACGCTCGCGTCGAACCGCTCCGTTCGCGATCTGGTCGAGGAAGTCCTTCGCTCCTGGCCGGGAACATGGAAAGACTTCACTGAGCCGAACGCGCCTCACGAAGCGGGGAGGCTGATGTTGGCGATCGACCGGGCTCATCATGTGCTGGGGTGGCAACCGGTTTGGGATTTCGAGAAGTCGGTGGCACGAACGGTGGAGTGGTATCGCGCCGTGGCGCAGGATGAGACAAAGGTCGATCAGCTGACGCGTCGGCAGATCGACACCTACATGCGGGACGCCGGAATGGAGTTTCGGACGTGAGCATTTTCGTCACGGGAACAAGCGGGTTCCTCGGCCGAGCGGTCGCGCGCCATCTAACAGAGCACGGACGGCCGATTCGTGCCTTGGGCCGTAGTCGTAATGAGCTTCCCGCTTCGGCGGCTTTTTCCTTCCTGGATCTGAAAACGGGTGAAGGGGCGGCGGAGATTCCGTGGGCCGAATGCACCGGTTTGATTCATCTCGCGGCTGCGGGGGTGAAGCAGGCCAATCGCAATATGGCCGATGCCGTGGCGGTCAATGTAGTCGGAACGCAGCGGATACTCGATGGGCTTGAGATGGTGGAGCCGTCGCTGCCCATTATATTTGCGGGAACCTATTATGAAGATTATCTCGGCCGAGTTCCTGCGTTTCGAGAAAATGTATATGTCGTGACGAAAGCAGCGGGCCGTGATCTGGTGCGGCTTTGGGCAGCGCGGCGGCCTGAACGAAGAATCGGCATGGCGACCGTTTTTCAGGTCTTTGGTCCCGGGGACGATCCCCGCAATGTCCTGCCCTATGTGGTGCAGGGGCTTCGCACCGGGCAGCGCATTCAACTCGGCTCCGGCCGGGCGGAGAAGGACTGGATCCATGTCGAGGACGCAGCAGCAGGGATTTGCACGTTGCTGACCGTATTACCGCAAGGAGCGAGCGAGTGGGATATTGGGATGGGGTCGTTGTATTCGGTGCGCGCGGTGGTCGAGCGACTGGCCCATCTTGCGGGTGCGGAAGAATTGCTCGAATTCGATCCTTCGCGAGATCGTCCGGACAACGAAATCCGCGCCCTCGCGACGCGGCTGCCTTCCAGCTGGCGACCACGGTTCACGCTGGAGGAAGGACTTCAACGCCTGTGGGAGGACTTTCGATGAATTTGATGCAGCGAGTGCGGATTATTCCGCGCAAGAGGTTGGGCGACGAACGCGGAGCGTTGCTGAAAGTAATGAAAGGCGACGAACCTGAGCTGCCTGGATCATTTGGCGAAATTTACGTGGTGTGGGCCAAGGATGGGAAAAGCAGAGGAGGCCATTACCATCCGAAAACGGCCGAGTGGTTTACGTTGCTGGAAGGCAAGTGTCGGCTGGTGGTCATGGATCCCCAGGACGGCGAACGCGGAGAGATTACGCTTTCGGAAGCGGAACCTGTTACTGTTTATATGCCCGCGGGCGTGGCGCATCGGTTCGATAGCATCGATGGCCCATGGTCGCTGTTGGCCTATGCGGCGAATCCTTACGATCCTACGGATACGCTGATGTTCGATTGTGGAGAATCGGACCGTGGCTGAACAGGTGCCTCTGATTTCGATCGCCCTGCCGGTTTATAATGGCGTGGGCTATCTCGCCGAAGCGCTGGATTCCATTCTTTCCCAGAGCTGGAAAGAGTTCGAGTTGGTTGTAGCCGATAACGCATCGACCGATGGTACCAGCGAACTGGTGAGCAGTTATGCTGCGCGTGATGGCAGGGTCAGGCATGTGCGGTCGACGGAAGTTTTGGGGCAGGTGGAAAACACCAACCGAGCAGCCGATTTATGCCGGGGCACTTGGATTCAGTTCTTCTGTTATGACGACATCATGGCTCCCGGCTGCCTCGAACGGTTGGTCCGAGCGATCGAAGGCCAGTCTCCACGGGTGGGGCTGATCGGACATGGCACGGGATTGCTCTATCCCCGGGGGTGGTATCTGCCATGGGGCCTGCGTCGTGGGGCGCCCCCGCAACGCTACGAAGGGCCGCACGAACTGCCAGGAGTGACGGACCTTACGGAAAGTATAAAGCGCGACGGCAGACAGAATATTCGCGCGCATCTGCTCGGGCGGGGAGGCATTGAACTTCCCGGACTCACCAATGGTTGCGTGCGCCGATCCGCGTGGGAGGCATTAGGTGGTTTCGATCGTCGCTTTGTCCATTTCGATACTTTCGGCTGGATGGTATTGTTGCTCGGCTGGGACTACGTTTTTCTTCCGGGCACCTACACCCTGACGAGGTTGCATTCACAACAGGTGGCGGTCGCGGCCCGGAAGACGTTACGCTCAGTCGGCGATCACCGGCTTTTCTGGAAAGAGTTCCTCGGTGGGCCCGCGCGTGGTTTGATTTCGCCCCTTCAGGCACGGGTATTTCGTTTCAAGCGCGTCAACTCCGTGGCCGCGGGGCCTTTGGCGATGGCGATAATCCAAGGGCGATGGATGCAAATGCTCAGGATCGTGTTGCAGCTGCCGGCCATGCTGTGGCCCACGCTGCTTCCGTTTGTGCTGCGGACGTGGCGGGTCGAGAGCTTGCGCATTCGCGAACTGAGAAGGTGTGTGGGGTTGGAGGAAATTTACCCCAGTTAGTGATAGGCGATCCGTTGCTACGGGCGGTTGTTACGAGGAAGACTCCGACAGCTGTTTGTTTTGGAGTCGCGCTGCGGCAGGTTCACAGGCGAACACCGCGTTTGGTGTGCTTGATCAGAGATGTCAGAGGACAGTGAGCGCGCTTTAGCATTTTATGCATCATGATAACACGGCCAGGCCGGGTCAGGATCATACCTTCAGACTAGAGAGTGGGGCAGCTGCGACTTGGGGGTGTTGCCAACTTGGCGCTCGCGAGCATTACTCTATTCCTCGTGCGCTGCATAGATCGATTAAACTTAATTGTTTTTATACTAATTTTTGGGCCGGGCCCGGATTTAGATCGGTCGCTAATCGCTTGTCTCTGAATTCGGTAAAACGCCTTGCTGAACGCTATCACAAAGATCTATGTCGGGTTGCGGTTAATAGTTACAATTGGAGCTCGATTCTGTGGATCTTGGACGCTAAAAAGAGTACTAGGGTTGCGAGTATTTATGACTCCTACATTCGAGTAGGAGCCTCTTTCGCCCGGAAGGTCAGGGATGATCTGAAAAAACGTTGTAGCGAGTTGCCTCGAATATTTTTCTCTTATGACACCTCGGCCCTTGAGCTTTTTGAATGGCTCGAGGAGCGTGGAGTGCATCGTATATTGGGACAGATCGATGCAAACGCAGCGCATTTTAAGATTTTATTAGATGAGCAAACCTATTGGCCAGGGTGGTCTACTCGACCGCTAGCGATCCCTAATGAATATATCGAGCGACGTCGTGCCGAATGGTCCAAGGCGTCTCGTATTATTGTAAATTCTGAGTTTAGTCGATCTGCTCTACTGAATGAGGGTGTCTCGTGTGATAAGATTGATGTTATACCATTAGCGTTCGAGGGTGACGCATCGAAATCCCACCTCCTTAACAGTGAGGTGCGGCGGAGGCGGACCAGTGATCCATTACGAATTCTTTTTTTAGGCCAGGTGACGCTGGCAAAGGGTATACAATATTTGATTCAGGCAGCAAAACTTTTAGCGCACGCAAAAATTGAAATCAATGTAGTCGGGGGTATCGGCATTTCAGAACAAGCTATAGCGGCGTGTCCGTCGAACATTCGATTTCACGGTCCTGTTTCTCGAGGTGCAGTTGGGCGGTGGCTTGAAAATAGTGATATCTTTGTGTTTCCGACGCTTTCCGACGGTTTTGGAATGACGCAACTCGAAGCTATGCACGCAGGACTTCCGGTGATTTCCACTTTTAGTTGTGGACGAGTGGTTAGGTCCGGCGTCGACGGACTCGTAGTTCCGGCACGTGATGCTGATGCCTTGGCAAACGCAATTTTGAGATTTTACGATGATGCGGACTTCTTAAGCTCTTGTTCAAACGAGGCTAGGCGTAGGGTTAAGGATTTTTCACTTGGTTCATTGGCCGAGCAATTGTTGCTTTTAGAGAATAGGCTACTTACGAATTCGACCCGAGTAAATGGAACGTGAGCAACAGGGGCATGACGGGAAGGATATCCATAGATGTGATATCGTGATATGGATGAATCAGCCCTCGCATTATCAGACGGTTTTCTTTCGCGAACTGGCATCGCGACCCGATGTGACGCTTCAGGTTTTCTATGGCACGGGACTGCCTTCGGCGCGACGTGAGCTTGGGTGGAGCAGCTTTGCCGAGGAGGTTTTCCCGCAACGTATCTTGGGCGGACGATTGGATGCCATGCGTGAAGCATGGCGCAACCGTCGCGCGGTTCATATGATCAATGGGCTGTGGAGCGTGCCTGCTTTTGTACTCGTGTCGCTCCTGCTTTGGCTGGTGGGAGCCAGGTTCTATTTTCATTCCGAGCGGCCCAATCCAGCCAAGGAGCGACGAGGTCTTTGGCGCGAGATCAAACGGATCTGGATTCGGGTGATGTTCCTTCGTGCGCGCGGTATTTTTGTAATCGGTCGGGCCGCGACGGAGGCGTTTGTCGACATGGGCGTGCCGTCGAAGAAGGTGGTGCCGTTTCTTTATTTCACGAATCCGGGACCGCCCCGCCTCGAAAATCCTCGGGTGTTTACCGTTTGCTATGTTGGTCAATTCGTCGCGCGCAAACGAGTGGAAGATCTGCTGGCGGCGTTTGCGCGCCTGCGCCTGTCTAACCCAGATGCACGATTAATCCTGATTGGAGCGGGCCCTCTGCGCGGAAGTTATGAAGCCTTTGTCGAGCAGCACCTATTGCATGAAGCAGTGAGCATCGCCGGGGCATTGCCTCCTGAGCAGGTGAAGGAGTCAATTCGGACGGCGAGCGTGCTCGTGCTTCCATCGGAATTCGATGGCTGGGGACTGACGGTCAACGAGGCGCTGCAAAGTGGTGTTCCGGTCGTCTGCTCGGACGGCTGTGGCGCGGCGGAACTTCTGGAGGATCATCCCGAATGGGGCGCGGTGTTCTCTCGCGGGGATGTCGACACGCTGACGAGGCTTCTCGAACGCATAGCCGAAGGTTCTTTGGCGACGAATATCGATTTGAATGAGGTCGAGGCCGTCATCGGCCCCCGCGCGGTTACCGATCGATTTCTTGAAGTCATTCGATCGGGAAGCGGAGTTCTTCGGGATAGAAAAGCATAATCCCGTTGTACCGGGGAGCCGTGACGATCCGATCGAGTTACATGAGTCTCGTCGTTCACGCCGAAAAGAGCAAAAAGCGGTAGAAACTGTTTAACCATGTCCAATTTAGACCCACTTGAATTGATAACCCTAGCCCTGATCGGGTTGATTTGTATCGGAATTCTCGTCCGAAACTGGAGGGCCGGAGCCTCGGCGATCTGGGCCCCCACGTCGCTGATGGCCGTCCTTTATCTGTATTATGTGGTCATCGGCCCCCTTTATTTTGTCGCCAAGCAGCGAACTGACTTCCTCGGTATCGATCTGAGCGAACATCTGGGGCTTGCCTGGGTGGCGAGTCTGGTTGCTCTGCTGAGCTTCCTGGTTGGTTATGCCATCAAACCGCCCCCGTTGAGGGCAATCGGTTTTCAGATAGAGCGACGTCATGCCGAAAAACTAACGCTCCTCACGTTGGCAGTGACGGCGTTCGCGTTTTTGTATCAACGGATCGCTTCGGGAGGAGGGGTGCTAAGCGGATACTTGGCCAATTCCATTAATCTGTCGATTCCTGGAGCCATTCTGGCGATGTTGTTATACATGCGGGAGAAGAGCCTAAAACATGGAATCATATTCAGCGGTATCACCATTTTGGCGATGTCGTTTTTTCTGTATTCAGGTTTTCGCTTCCGAATTGTTTGGTTGTTTCTAGCCCTATTGGCTGCTTTTTATCTTTGGCGCCGAGTGCGCCCCAACCCCTTATTAATTGCCGGTCTTGGGACGATCTTGTTATTAGGTATGGGGTTCATTGGGATGACCCGCAGCTATTGGAAGGGGCTATCGATCGAGCGTGCAGAAGGAGCGGGTGTGGCGGACATGATGGCACGTGGCTTCAGTGAAGCGGGGACGTTTCTAGCGTCCGCCAGTGTGTTGGAAGCCGTTCCAGCGAGAATAAATCATACCTATTTCGATCCGATTTGGGTAGCGATCACGTTTCCAATTCCCCGCAAGCTTTGGCGGGGTAAGCCAGAGTCGCAGACGCTTGTTGCGATGAAATGGTCATTTGGATCGAAAGATGCGGCCTTCGCCGGGCAAGCGGTTCCTTACTACATTGAATGGTATATCGCTTTTGGCTGGATAGGGCTGATCGGAAGCTCGGTAGGTTTAGGGTGGTTGTGTAGAAGGTTATGGGTTTGGTATTTGGAAAGACGAGTCGATCCGCTGGCGACCATGATTTACACCACCACGTTGGGGTATCTATATTTTGTATTTAGCCGAGGGTATCTGCCGATGGCTGTAATGGGGTTCTTGTTCGGAATTTTTCCATTCTTCCTTCTGCGGAGGTATCTGGCCAAACGCGCTGCACTGGCGTCTGGACCGTTGGGAAGGCCCCCGGTGGAGGCCAAGAGGGTAATGCGGAGGAGTGGAATGAACAGACTGCGTCGTCATCCGTGAAGATTCTCCATCTTGTTTACGAATGCGTCCCGGGCGCTTTTCGCGGGGGGGTGCAGAAGATGGTTCTGGAGCTCGCGTGCGCTCAGCAGGCGATGGGAAACCGCGTTGAAATCTGGACGATTGGCGAGGAAGCCGGGATAAGCGATCACGAGGGAGTGACGCTCCGCTATTTTTCAGGTCGAATCCGATTCTCTTCCGCGGCGATGCAAAGAGAACTGCGTGAGAAACGGGGACAGTTCGATATCATACATTCACATAATACTTTTCTTCCGCTTAATCGTTATGCTGCGGAGGCTGCACGGAAGGGCTCGAGAGTGTTTTTCAATCCGCATGGTGCGCTCGATGATCGTTTGTTGAAGGGATATTCTCTTCGGGCGATCAAGAAGCGGATTTACAACCGGCTGTTCGAGCGTCCGAATTTGAATGTCGCGGCCGGAGTGATCGGCCTCACGGCTCAGGAGTGCGACCAACTGCGATTATTTGGTGTGCGAGTGCCGATTCACGAAGTAAGCAATGGCATATCCATGCATGACGCTCCTGTTTCCGAAAGTGAACAGAAGGCGTTTCGGCGAAGGATCGGAACGTCGATGGATGCACCGATTCTGCTCTTTATCGGCCGCATAACCGGAAAAAAGGGGCTTCAGTTTGCGATCGAAGCGTTGGCGCATCTGCGTGACCGCCATCCCACGGCCGTGCTGGCGATCGCGGGTGATCGCAAGGCGGACCCGGCTTATGTGGCAGCCCTCGATCAGCTGGTGGCGAAATATGCGCTGGGCGATCGGGTCAGGTGGGTAGGTTTTCTGGATGAGAAGGCCAAGCCGGCAGCACTCGCGACGGCGGCGGCATTTGTGCATTGCTCTTATTCGGAAGGCATGGCCATGGCGATTTTGGAAGCAATGGCCATCGGAACGCCATGCGTGGTAACGCCCGGTTGTTACATGCACAAAGCCGCCGAAGCGGGTGCATTGCTCGAGGTTGAACAATCGGGAACCGCGATCGCTGACGGATTAGATATGTTGTTGAAGGAAACCGAGAAGGCCAAACAGATTGGCCAGTCCGGCCGTGCGTATATAAAAGCGCATCATGACTGGACCGCCATCGCGACGACGATGATCGGTATTTATGAAGGGAAAGGGTGACCGGATTAAACCGGCCCAAGCAGAAGTTGTGTTATGTATGATTTTTCGTCTCCACCGAATCTCACACGGTGCAAGCGACCACTGGTGGATCACTTCATCTCTCGTTTCTACAGTCAGACGTAGGTAATGCTTCAGCTTCTCCAACATCTTGGTGACGGACGGACCTTGCTGGTCGATGCGCCGGCACCCAATCCCCGGGCGGGAACTTTGGTCATCCAAACCTCGCGCACGTTGGTTTCCGCTGGAACCGAGCGCATGCTGGTCGATTTCGGCAAGGCCGGATGGATTGGGAAAGTGCGCCAGCAGCCCGAAAAGATTCGCGCGGTCCTCAACAAGGTGCGGGCGGAGGGCCTGATCGCCACGGTACAGGCGGTCCGGGCGAAACTGGATCAACCGATCCCGTTGGGATATTGTAGCGTCGGCACGGTCGTGGACTGTCCCAACGCCGTGAAGGGCGAATCGGAAATCGTGAATTACGGGGAAGCCGGAGATCCCCATTTCCCAATCGCAAATCTCCCATCGCCTGCGGGTGCCGCGATTCGCGCGGGTGATCGGGTCGTTTCCAACGGGCCGCATGCGCAGGTCGTCGCGGTGTCATCGCGGCTTTGTGCGAAGATTCCTGATACGGTAAGCGACGACGCCGCGACGTTCACGCCGCTGGCGGCGATCGCACTCGAGGGGATCGATCTTCTCGGTGTTGGCCCGGGTGAAAAGGTGGTCGTCACCGGGCTCGGTTTGATCGGGCAGCTCGCGGTGAGGCTTTTGCGCGCGCGCGGTTGCGAGGTGTTGGGCTTCGATCCGGCGGCCGACCGCCGGGCGCTGGCCGAGCGATTCGGTGCAATGACCGCAGCTCCGGAGGCCGATCCCGTGAGTGCTGCGCTTGCCTGGACCAAGGGCGAAGGCGTGGCGGGTGTACTCATCACGGCGAGCACCTCGTCGAACCAAGTCGTCAGCCAGGCGGCGCGGAGCTGCCGTTATCGAGGGAAGGTCGTGCTGGTTGGCGTGGTCGGATTGCAGCTGAACCGCGCCGACTTTTACCGCAACGAAGTCTCTTTTCAGGTTTCGTGTTCGTATGGACGTCGCGATCACACCGGGCCTGGTTCGGTGCGGGCCAACTTCGATCGCGTGCTGGGTTGGATGGCGGAAGGAAAGCTGGCGGTGGAGGATTTGATCACACATCGGTTCGCGTTCGAAAAGGCGCCGGCGGCGTATGAGAAGCTCGCGGACCGGAATGCGATAGGGATTCTGCTCGAATACCAGAGCTCAGAGGTCGGAGCTCAGAGGTCGGAGACCCGTGGCCAAGAGCTGACGGCGAGTTCGCTTTTTGCGCGGACGATCGCGTTGAAGGAGTCGACGGAGGCAAAGACGGGACTGAAGGTGGCGTTGATTGGCGCGGGAAACTTTGCCGGACGAACGCTGCTGCCTACGCTGGAAAAACTGGAGCGTGCGCCCGCTCTGGCGACCGTTGTTTCGAATCAGGGGGCATCGGCGTATATCCTCGCGGAAAAGTTTGGCGCACGGCGTGCGAGCACGGACGAGGGTGTTGTTTATAGCGATCCGGAAATCGACGCGGTCTTTATTACGACGCGGCATGATAACCACGCGGAACAAACGTTGACGACGTTCCAGGCAGGAAAGCACGTGTGGGTGGAAAAGCCGTTGTGTTTGACGCTCGAGGAACTGCGCGCGCTGGAGCGTGCGGTGTCCGGGGCGGGTAATCGATCGCTAGAGACCAATCGTGCAACGTCGCCGACGCTGATGGTCGGCTTCAACCGGCGCTTTGCGCCGATGGCGGTGAAATTGCGGGAGGCCAGTCGAAACCGAGGAGGGGTGCTGGAGCTGCGCATGACGATCAACGCCGGGCGCATCGATCCCGATCATTGGACGTTGAACCCTAAGTCGGGGGGCGGACGGATCGTGGGGGAGGCCTGTCACTTCATCGATCTGTCGCGTTATTTGATCGGGCAACCGATCTCAGAGGTGCGTTGCACGCGGCGAGACGAGGATGGTCAGGATGGCGGGTGTTTCGAACTTGGTTTCGCCAGTGGTGCCAGAGCGACGATCGACTATCGCACCGACCTGCCTCCGCATGTGCCGAAGGAACTTATCCAGGCGTCCGGTCAGGGCTGGACGGCGACGATACATAATTGGGCGACGCTCACGAGTTCCGGCTTGAACGGCCTGAAGATCGGCTCGCGGTGGAGTCGCTCGCCCAAGAAGGGGCATCCCGAAGCCTTGAAAGCATTTCTTGGTGCGGTGGGCGGGGGAGCTACGCCTGTTCCGGCGGATGAGATTTTCGAAGTATCGCGCTGGGCAATCGTGATGCAGGGGATGCGCGTTGGAGACGTCGTGAATCGTGATTGGTGAATTGGGAATGGGGGCGGGCATTGGGCCGCGGGGACGGCCGAAAGGCGAATGCGCGAGGTTCTTGAGCGATGGGAGTATGGTGCCCCGCAGATAAAATGAATTATTTCCGTATAAAAGTTCTCTGTCATTCTGCGCGACGTGAAGAATCTATAGGTGCGTCCGCTCGCGAGTGTCGTTCTGGATCGAGGACTAGCCTTTGGCTGAACACGGGCAGAGGATTCAGAACGTCACTCCTGATCACCCATTACTAATCACCAATCCCAAATGCCACTGATTGATCTGATTGCCGGAGCCCGGCCTAATTTCATGAAGATCGCACCCATCATCGGTGCGTTGGATGCGGCCGAGGCTCGAGGAGGAAAACTGCGGTATCGGTTGATCCACACCGGGCAGCATTACGACCGGAACATGTCGGGAAGCTTCTTCGAGCAACTCGGGATTCCCGAACCGGCGGTGAACCTGGAGATCGGCTCCGGCACGGCGGCCCAGCAAACGGCGGGGATCATGATCGGCTACGAGAAAGTGTTGCTCGAACGCCGGAGCGATCTGTGCCTCGTCGTTGGCGACGTTACCTCGACGATGGCCTGCGCGATCGCGGCGCAGAAGCTGCACGTGCCGGTGGCGCACGTCGAAGGCGGCATCCGCTCGGGCGACTGGACCATGCCGGAAGAAATCAACCGGCTGGTGACCGACTCGATCACCAATTATTTCTTCACCACGAGCGAGGTGGCGAATGAGACGCTGCGTCGCAGCGGCGTCGCGGAAGAGCGGATATTTTTCGTGGGGAACACCATGATCGACACGCTCACGAAGCAGCTTCCGCATCTGACGCGCTCGGCCGTGTGGGATTCGGCCGGGCTGGTGGAGAAGGATTATTTCGTGCTTACGCTGCACCGGCCGGCGAATGTCGACGACGGCGAGAAGTTGGGAGCGTTATTGAGGGAGATCGTCAAGGGGGCCCGGCAGCGGCCGATTGTGTTTCCGGTGCATCCGCGGACGGCGAAAATGTTGCAAAAGCTGGATCTCCAGGCGCCGAATCTGCACATGACGGAGCCGCTGGGGTATCGGGAATTCAACTACCTCGTGAAGAACGCGCGCGCGGTGATCACGGATTCCGGCGGCATCACCGAGGAGGCGACGGTCCTGGGGGTTCCGTGCATGACGCTGCGGGATACGACCGAGCGTCCGGAAACCGTGACGATCGGCACGAACGAACTGGTGGGCACCGATCCCGCCAGGCTGGCGCCGTATCTCGACCGCCTTTTTGCGGGCCAATGGAAACAGGGACAGATCCCGCCGCTCTGGGATGGAAAAGCGAGTGAGCGGATCGTGGCGCATCTCGAAAAACTCCTGGTGAAAAACGGAGGCGCGGGGGAGTGAGGAATCGCGGGCAGACCGGCTCCGATCAGAGGATCGAATGAAGCTGAGGCACGGCTGGCGGATTCTCACGCATCTCGGACCGCGCTGGGTGATCTTCCGGGCGCACTGGGCGTGGCAGAAGCGAACGGGTGCACTGCGGCGTAAATCACCGGTGTCCGCCTGGGCTGCGATCGACGACGCGACCGCGGCGGGGGAGGATGAGCGGCTTTTTCGCGAATGGCCGGAGATCGGCGAGGACGCGATTCGGGAAGCGGAGGAAGTGATGGCCGGAACGTTCCGGCTGTTTTCGGTGCATCGGACGCGCGGTGACGGAGTGCCGGACTGGCACCGCAATCAAATCAGCGGCGAGCGAGTTCCGTGCGAGCGGCACTGGTCGGAGCTGGGGGATTTCGCGTTTGGCGACATCAAGGCAGTTTGGGAGCTGAACCGGTTTCCGTGGGCGTTTGCGCTCGCCCGCGCGTATGCGCGTACGCGCGACGACCGGTATGCCGAACGCTTCTGGCATTTGTTCGAAGCGTGGATGCGGGATAACCCGCCGAATTGCGGGGCGAACTGGATGTGTGGGCAGGAGGCGACGTTTCGCCTCATGGCGGTCGTTTTCGCGGTGGATGTTTTTCGGGGTTCGCCGGCGTCGACGGCCGAACGTGAGCGACAATTTCGGCGGTTCGTTCGCGCCACCGGCCGGAGGATCGATGCGCATCTGGATTATGCGCTGAGCCAGTCGAACAATCACGGCGTGAGCGAGTGCTGCGGCCTGATCACGGCCGAGCTGGTGGCGGGCGAAGGCGGTGACGGCTGGCGGGCACGGGGTCTTGCGCAGCTCGAGAAGCAGGTGCGGGAGCTGGTTTACGAGGATGGAAGCTTTGCCCAGCACTCGGCCGTTTATCACCGGGTGTTGTTGCACGACCTGATTTGGGCGACGGCCATTTTGCGGGCGAAGCAGCAAACGGTGCCGGAGTGGTTGCTCGCGGCGGGGCGCCGCGCGGTGAAGTTTATCGCCGACTTGATCAATCCGGCGACCGGGGCCGTTCCTTTGTATGGCGCCAATGACGGAGCGAATATACTTCCGCTGGCGGAGGCGGACTATCTGGATTTCCGGCCGGTCGTACAGGCTGGGGCCGCGGTGTTTTTTGGTGAACGCTGGCTGCCGGTGGGGCCGTGGGACGAAGCTGCGATCTGGCTGGCGGGCAAACAACTCCCGGCCGCGGTTACTTCGCGTTGGTGGCGGCCGGAGAATCACTGGAAAGTCGGGGGACTGATGCAGCTGCGGAATGGAGATTCGCGGCTGGTGATGAGGTGCCCTGAGCAGTTTCGGCACCGGCCGTCGCAGACGGATCTTTTGCACGTGGATTTCGAGTGGCGCGGAATCTTCATCGCGCACGATGTGGGCAGTTATTCGTATAATGCCAAAGGCGCGTTTCACGGGGCCCTGAAGGAGGCCCGGGTTCACAATACGATCACCTTTGGGGGCGAAGAGCCGATGACGAAAGTGTCACGATTCCTCTATCTGCCCTGGCCGGCCGGACGGGTGAGCGAAGATGTCCATGAGGCGACGCACAACGGATGGCGTGCCAAGGGGTGCGAACATCGGCGACGCGTCGCGCCGATCTCCGGGGAGGGGTTCAAGGTCATCGATTCGATTTCGTGCCGGCGCCGCGAGCGCGTGCGGCTCCATTGGTTGCTGGCGGATTGGCCGCACGAGTTTCAGCCCGAGGCGTCGCGGGTCGTGTTGATCACGCCGTCGGGTCGGCAGGGGGTGACGTGGACCGCTCCGGTCGGCGCGGTGGCGACGCTGGTTCGCGCGGACGAAGGTTCGAATCGGGGCTGGTGGTCCCCCCATTATCTCGAAGTCAAACCGGCGCTTTCGCTGGCGGTGGAGTTCGATCTGCGAGGAGAGGCGACGGTCGAGACGAGATTCGAGGCTTTATAGACGAGCAGTTTTACGGGAAACAAGGCCGACACGGTTTATCGCTGATGCGCATTTTATATTTCCATCAACATTTCGGGACTCCCCAGGGCTCGACGGGCACGCGGTCGTATGAATTCGCGAAGGCGCTCGTGGCGCGCGGGCATCGAGTCACGATGGTCTGCGGGGCTTTTACGCTGAATGGATTGAGCCTGCCATTCGACGAGGAGCGCCATTGGTCTCGCGGCGACGTGGAAGGCATCGATGTGATCGCGCTGCCGCTGCCGTATTCGAACCGGGACGGGTTGGTGAAACGCGCGCTGGTGTTCCTGAAGTTTGCCTGGCGCAGCACGCTCCTGGCGTTGAAGGAAGACTACGATGTGCTTTTCGCGACCTCGACGCCGCTGACGGCGGGCATTCCTGGAATCGTGATGAAGCTGTTGGGGCGGGGAAAACCCTTCGTGTTCGAAGTGCGCGATCTGTGGCCGGAACTGCCGCGCGCGCTGGGAATGAAGAACCCCTTCGCGCTTGCCGGCATGAGTGTGCTCGAATGGCTGTCGTATCGGCTTTCCGACGCATGTGTCGGACTTTCGCCGGGAATTGTGGAGGGCATCCGGCGGCGTTCGCGCAAGGACCTGCCGATCGCGATGATTCCGAACGGCTGCGATCTGGATTTGTTTCATCCATCGATGCGACGTGAGTTGAACCTGCCGGGCGTTGGGCCGGGAGATTTCGTGGCGGGGTTCACGGGAGCGCACGGCATCGCCAATGGTTTGGATGCGGTGTTGGACGCCGGCGCCGAGCTCAAGCGCCGCGGACGAAAGGATATAAAGATCGTGTTGATCGGTGACGGAAACCAGAAGGACCGCTTGAAAAAGCGGAGCCTGAGCGAAGGGATCGACAACGTTCTCTTCTTTCCGCCGGTGAAGAAGACGGAGATGGCGCGGATCACGGCGAGTTTCGATTGCGGACTCATGATCCTGGCCAACGTGGAGGCGTTTTATTACGGCACGTCGCCGAACAAATTTTTCGATTATATATCGGCCGGCATACCCGTCGTGAACAACTATCCTGGCTGGCTGGCGGATTTGATCGGCCAGAACGGATGTGGCATCGCGGTGCCGCCGGAGTCCGCGAGCGCGTTTGCCGATGCGCTGTGCCTCATGGCGGACGATCCCGGGCGGCGAGGGCAAATGGGGCAAGCCGGCCGGCGTCTGGCGGAGCGGGAGTTCAATCGGGCCGCGCTGGCCGATCAATTTTGCCGTTTTCTGGAGATGGCGGCCGGCGGGAGGAAATAGACAGCCTCCCTTGGATTCTCAGGATTCTATCGACAACAAGTTTCTCAAAAAATGGATCAACTGAACCAAGTTCTTCTTACCGCGATAAATCGAGTGCGGGAAAACAAACACCAGGCGGCATTGACCGATGTTTCGGACGACACGCGACTGCGCGAGGATTGTGGATTCGATTCGATGGATCTGGCGGAGCTGACCGTGATCGTCGAGGCGGAGAGCGGTGTGGACCTCTTTGCCGACTCGCCGGTACGAACGGTCGGGGACGCGATTGCTAAGCTGACGTCGCACCCCAAAGGCTGAAACACGGAAGGCCATTTTGGCCGAGCGCGTGCACCGATAAGCGTTATCCTGAAGGATGTCTTCCGAGCCGGACTTCTGACCTTTGATTTCTGGATTTCAGTCGGCTGGGGTCTCGGCGTTTTTCGCAAAATAATGGTTCTCGATTCCGAAACGCTCCTGCAACGGGTGAGAGACGAGCGGCGATTTGCGCCAGTGTGTCGGGCGTCCAAGCCGTTCGATGTTTTTGTCGCGCTCACGCAGGCGATGTTTTGGGGACGTCGGCTGACGCTGGCGGATCCGCAGTTCACGGAGGCGGAGCGGCAGAAGCTGGGACTCGATGCGAAGGAAGCGGCAGCGGAGGAGATTCTGCCAACGCGGCCCATTCGCGATTCGGCGGAATTACGAGAGCGATGTGCGGCGCAGCGTGGCTTTGAGCTCGAACTTTTCACGTCGGGTTCGACAGGGCTGCCGAAACGGGTGGTGCATACGTTGTCGGGCCTCACGCGTACGTTGCGGACGGGACCGAAGCACGTGGGCGACGCTTGGGGATTTCTCTACAATCCGGCGCATTTGGCCGGTGTGCAGGTTTTTCTCCAGGCGTTTTTCAACGGCAACCGTATCGTGGATCTTTATGGGCTCGCGCCGCAGGCCGCGTTGGCGGCGATCGAGAGCGAAGGAGTGACACATCTTTCGGCGACGCCGACCTGTTATCGATTTCTTCTGGCGGAGAAACCGCCGCCAAACGATCGCGTGCGGCACATCACACTGGGCGGGGAGTCGGCCGACGAACGATTGATGCGCGAACTGCGGGCCGTGTTTCCCGCGGCGCGGATCCGGAATCATTACGCTTCGACGGAATGTGGGACGCTATTTGTGAGCGAGGGCGATGTGTTCACCGTGCCGGATTCGATTCGCCGTCAGGTGGACGTGGAGGGAGGCACGCTCCGCGTGCATGCCTCGCTCGTGGGAAGGTTCGCGGGTGATGAGACGGCAGTGACTGATCCCGGCGGGTCAGGCGCCCGTGTTTCGGCGGCTTCGGGAGATTGGTACGATACCGGTGACCGGGTGGAGGTTGTGTCACAGGCGCCCTTGCGTTTTCGGATCACCGGACGGGAACGCGACTGGGTGAACGTGGGCGGCGAGAAGGTGGATCCGGCCGAGGTGGAGGCCGCGTTGCGGGAGCATGAGGCGGTGGCGGACGCGCAGGTGTATGGGCGGGCGAATTCGGTGGTGGGGCATATCCTGTGCGCGCGGGTGGTGCTCCGCGGCGAAGCCAAGGAAACAACATTACGGGATTTTCTCGCCGGACGGCTGCAGACCTTCAAAGTGCCGCGCGTGTTCAGCTTTGTTTCAAGTATCCAGAGAACAAGGACGGGAAAGGCGGCGCGGCCATGAGCAAGAACATCCTGGTAACCGGTGTATCGCGGGGCTTGGGCCTGGAGATCGCCCAGGCGGTGTTGGACGCGGGCTGGACGGTGTTCGGCGTGAGTCGAAGCCGCTCGGAGGCCTTTGCAGCTCTGGAGCAGGCACACGCCGGACGAGTGAAGTTTTGTGCGACAGACCTGCGGGACGCGGGCGCAGCGTGCACCGCGATCGCGGAGACCTTCAACGGGCGCGAGGTGCCGGTGCATGGTTTCGTCAACAACGCGGCGGAAGCTTATGACGATCTGGTCACCAATGTGCAGCGAGGGCCGCTCGAGGCGATGTTCGCGGTCAACGTGTTTACGCCGATGCTGCTGACGCGGCAGGTGCTGCGAAACATGATTCTGCATCGAGTCGAGGGATCGATTGTACACATCTCCTCGATCAGCGCGCACACCGGGTACAAGGGACTTGCGATGTATGCGGCGACCAAGGGAGCCTTGGAGGCATTTTCCAAGAACACCGCGCGCGAGTGGGGAGAGCGAAAAATTCGCTCGAACTGCGTGGTGGTCGGATTCATGGACACGGACATGAGCGCATCGTTGTCGAGCGAACAGAAGGAGCGGATTCACCGTCGCACCGCATTGAAGGAAGCGACGCGGCCGGAATCGGTGGCATCGATGGTTGCGTATCTGTTGAGCGATGGGGCTCGTTCGGTGACGGGGCAGAACGTGTTCGTCGACTCGGGAACGATCTAGGACGCACCCTCATGTCGATCTTGAAGAAACTTCTGATCATTGGCGCGGGCGGATTCGGTCGCGAGGTGCTGGCCTGGGCGCGACAATCCACCGGTTTCGAAACCGAATGGACGGTCGCCGGTTTTCTCGACGACAACCTCGATGCACTTGCGGGCAAACCGATGGCGGCGCAGGTCGTCGGGAAAGTTTCCGACCATCAACCGAAAGACGACGAGGTTTTTGTCTGCGCGATCGGCAATCCGGGCCTTCGGCGAAAGGTGCAGGAAGCCATCGAATCGCGAGGTGGTGTATTCACAAACGTGATTCACCGCACGGTGGTGTTTGCCGACAACGTGACCTTGGGACGGGGGGTCCTGCTGTGCCCGTATGTGGTGGTGAGCGCGCATGCGACCCTCGGCGATGGCACTGCGGTGAACTTGCACTCGACGGTCGATCACGACGCGACGGTAGGGAAGTGGTGCCAGATCAACTGTCACTGCGATCTTACGGGCGGTGTTACCCTCGATGATGAGGTTTTTCTGGGCAGCCACGCGGTGGTGCTGCCGGGAGTTCGCATCGGGGCGCGGGCGGTGATCGGTGCGGCGGCATTGGTGAATCGTGAAGTGGCGGCCGATACGACCGCGATCGGCGTGCCGGCCCGGCCGATGAGATTGCGATGAAAACGAGGAGCAAGATCCTGATATTTGGGATTGCGACGGTGGCGCTGGGAGCGGCGCTGGCGCTGCAGACCGTACAAATTCGCGATGTGAAGCGCGGTGATGTGACGAGTCCGGCGCAGCCGATCGGATTAGGCAAGAAAGTGCCGGAGACTCTCGTCGGCTGGAGTGCGCAAGATCAGCCGCTGGGCGCGAACGAGTCGTTGCGGTCGGCGGTCGAGCGGACGTTGAACTACGACGACTATGTCTTTCGCAGTTACACGCGGGGAGACACGCAGTTCGCGGTATATGTGGCCTACTGGACGGCGGGACGGATGCCGATGGAGAAGGTGGCTTCACACACACCGGATCGGTGCTGGTCGGAAAATGGGTGGAGCTGCAACGCAATGCGGTATCCAGAAATTCTCGACAGTGAGGCCGGCCGGCTGAAGCCGGCTTACTGGCGGATCTTCACTCCTCCGAGCATGGGTCCGAAACAATACGTGCTCTACTGGCATCTCGTCGGCGACGAGCTCTACGACTACGGTGGAGGATTCAATCAGCGGCTGAGCGTGTTGAGATGGTGGAGCGACATGCTCCGCTACGCGTTCACGGGCAGCCAAGAGCAGTTTTTCATCCGGTTGACGAGCACCCGCCCGTTCGAGGAGCTGCGGGGTGACGCGGGGTTCGAGGCGGTGGTGGCGGCTTTGGCGAGGCTGGGTTTGAGTTCGCGGCAGCAGTAGGCGGCGGCGCGCGAAAAGCCGACGGAGCACGAAGCGCGGAGATTGGGACGCGGCACGCGCGGCC